>Ga0308158_10000670_pt1 | contig 48883 bp, 39 predicted proteins | sample PhyBR2_FD_201038 | JGI IMG/M metagenome (GOLD analysis project Ga0308158, IMG submission 201038) | Phyllosphere microbial communities from UC Gill Tract Community Farm, Albany, California, United States - DLSLB.R2 | ecosystem: Host-associated > Plants > Phyllosphere > Unclassified | place: USA... | reverse complement strand
TTCCCTTCTCCCAACCCGAAGCTTGGCAAAAGCAGATTTTCCATAAACGTGGCAGGTCTAATCACAGCCCCTTGTAAACCACTTTCCAGCAGATATTTTTCAATTGTAAATTTAAATTTTGGCCTAAATGAATCCTGCTTATCCGACCCGAGAACGGAGGAATAAAGAACAAATTTAACGCCTTGTTCTTTTGCTAACCTGATTGTCTGTATCCCGATTTCTGCCTCTTTTTCATCTGTTTCTTTACTGGAAACCCATACCGGAGGAAGGACCAGATAAAGCCCATCAACTTTTTTTAGTATGTCCTTTAACCCTTCTACATCTTCCAGATCGCCTTTTACCAGAACTGCGCCAGCGTTTACTAAGCTGACAGCTTTTAAAGATTGAGGATCTCTTGTGAGTGCAAATACCTCAAAATTATTTTGTAGCAATTCATATGCTGCTGCACTACCTTGCTTTCCTGTTGCAGCTGTAATTAGTATTTTTTTCATTTATATTATTTACTTATTTAAGCAAAGTTACTTTGCGTATTTAGTAAATTTGTGCTTACTTACCTTTAGGAAAGTGTCATGGAAAAAAAAGTGAAACCTTGTATAGAGGATGAAAGGATTTTAAAGCAGCGATTTTTAGCTTTGAGAGATACCTTAGATTTATTGAGCGGTAAATGGCGCTTCTGTATCCTTTTAAACTTACATTATTATGAAAAACTACGGTTTAAAGATTTTTTTGAAGTTTCAAAAGGCATTTCTCCGAAAGTGCTAACTTCTGAGCTGGCGACATTGGAAGCCCATTCGCTGATCGAAAAAAACATTGAATTTACACCAACGAAAGATATTACTTACTACCGATTGACCAAACATGCACAAGAAATCTGGCATGTTCTGAATACTTTGATTGAGTTTGGCCTTTCCAACCGCAAAGAAGTAATTAGTAAGCTTATTTGAATTATTTACCAAAAATATGTATTAAAAAATCTTTTAAAGATATTGGACTTCTCCCTAACAATTGTTTGACATCACTTTTATTGGTGTCGAATTCTCCTCTGGCAATTGCCTCACTGTATCTTGTCAAATATGCAGAATCATCTTCAGAAAAACCGTTCTGCACCAACCGTGCAATGTATACATCAACCGGCGGTTGGTTATAAGCTACCCCTTTGCCCAAAATATCTGATATTAGCTCTGCAATTTCAGCGAAGGAGAACGCGGTATCTGCAGCGATGACATATTCTTTGTCTTCATGACCATCAGTAGTAAGTACAACAGCTAGCGCTTCAGCCATTTCTTTTATGGGTAAAAATGGTACTTTACCATTTCCGGCAGGGATAGAAACACCTTCATGCCATATATTGTTTCCGGACAACATTGGAATCATATCTGCGTACATAGTATTGGCCATCAAGGTATAAGGTACAGCTAGCTGTTTTAGATAATCACTTGTGTCTCCATGGTATTGCACATCCCCTGCCATTATACTTTGACGCAGATCTTTCATGGCAAAACTGGTATAAATGATATGACTAACACCAGTATCCTTGGCAGCATTAATTACGTTTTTATGCTGCTCAAACCTGTGAGCGATTTCCGATGAGGAAGATATCAGCAATAGCTTGTCCACATCTTTGAACGCAGTTGTTAAAGACTCAAAATTCTGATAGTCGCCATACCGCACTTGAATACCTTTTGATTTAAATTCATTTGATTTGGATTCGTCTCTTATCAATGCGGCAATATTGCCTGCGGGTATTCCCTTATTCAATAAAGAATTGATGGTGGCCTTACCTAGATTACCGGTTGCACCTGTTACTAAAATCATAGTGTTTATTTTAAGATAAATGATTGTTATAAAAACAAAGACCCGTTTTGGTTTCTCAATTTCACTTCTTGTTCAGTGCGGGGGAGCAATTTGTCTAACATTTCTACTGCAGCACTTTGAATTTCTTGTATAAATGGGCGCAAGTCGTTGTTATATGCTTCAAAAGCTAATTCAAAGTTCCCGCTTTGTTTCTCAAATGCCTCGGCCAATGCTGTTGCGCCAATAATAGCTAAAGAACCGCCCATACCTGCGGCTGGTGAAGCACAATAGGCTGCATCACCCACCAAGGCTACCCGTCCTTTGGTCCACGACGGCATTTTTATTTGGCAGAATTTATCAAAATAAAATGATCTAGAATTTAGGAGCTCTTTTAACAATTCTTTGGTCCTCCAGCCTACACGTTCAAATTGCTCTAAAATTATTTTCTTTTGTTGCTCCTGATTGCGGAAATCATAAGCGATTTCAGCTTCGGGCCGGAAAGTAAAAATGATGTCGGTTTTATGATTGTAAGCGTAAAGTGCAATCCCTTTGTTTGGCTCAGCAAAAATCTGGTAAGTGCCTTCTTCTACCAATAGTTTATCTGCAATGGCTATGGAAAAGTATTGACCTAAAAAATCTGCATACTGGATTTCGTCACCAAACCAAATTTTTCGGACACCAGAATGTATCCCGTCACACCCAAATACTAAATCGTAAACCTGGCGTGTACCGTTTTTAAATGTAGCTTCAATATTATCGTCTGTTTCGTTTAGTTCTGCAATGCTATTATTGAACATAAATTCAACATCGCATTTTACAAGGTCAAAGAGCATAAAGAGCAATAAATCTCTTTCTATTTCAAACTCATTATCCGGCAATTTTTCCAACGAAACAGAATGTTCGGTAACATCGTCCGCATTTTTAAATTCCCATCTTTCTGGCCCGATCCTATTGGCTTTTATTTGTTCAAAAAGCCCCATCCGTTTAATGATGTCAATAGTTTGGTCTTTTATATCAACAGGCGTTCCGCCCATTTTGAGATGACTTCCAATTTCTACAACAGTCACTTTGAAGCCCATCTTATTCAGCCAATATGCCGTTGTTAGCCCTGCAAAACTTGCACCCGATACAAGCACTTTTTTTGTTTGTTCCATTTCTTACGTTTCAAACTTAATGGCACAAAATTCGTAAGTATGATAAGAAAGGGAAATACCGCATCGGGGCATGTATTGGACTAATCGTACCTTTTATTCCGAAAAGCCAATGCGGACATACCTGTACTCTTGTTAAAAAGCCTTGAAAAATAAGGATAATCGTCATAGCCTAATTCAAAAGCGATTTCTTTAACCGATTTGTCGGAGTGATAAAGTAGCCGCTTTGCTTCCAAAATAATTCTGTTCTGAATGTGCTGTGAAACAGTCTGACCTGTAGTATATTTTACACTTTCATTCAAATAATGAGTGGATATATTTAATTGCTTTGCGTATCTGGCGGGCCGCTTTATTGTGCAATAATTTGTCTCTAATAATCGCTTGAAAGACCTTGTAATTAACTCTGTTCTTGATGCCTTGTTTGATACGCTGTTTTGATCTAGAAACGCAGAAATGATTAACGCAATCAAAGTACTACAACTGTCTTTCAAAAGTGGATAATATAGTTTATTGTCGCGTTGCCTTGAAAACTTTAGACAAAGAGAAAAAGTTTCAAAAATATCTGTGCAGATATTATTTGTCAGTTCCAATGGTTTTGCCGGTGCAAGTTCTTCCAAAAATGTAAGGTATTCTGGATTCAGATTTTCATTTTTGACTGCCAAAGAACAAATATCCATTGTAGTAAAATCTAAAATTCGATGTACTTGGTCTGGATGCATATAAACAACTGTCGGTGCATTGATCTCATATTGCTGAAAATCAATTTCTATTGAAACAGTTCCTTTTTCAACAATATAAAATGTATGGCCCTCGTCCCGATGTGATTGTGCTGCTTCTCCACAGTGCTCCTCCGTTTTGAAATCGCTTTTTTTAATACTGATTTTGTCAATAGCAATACCTAGACTGAACCTGTCAGTCATTGAATTTACAATTATATTTTTGTTTGCGGACATCAATAGTTGCTCTAATTCCTTACATTACATTTTTTCAAAACCCTTGAAACGATTTTCGATGATGACATTCTCTTCCAAACTTTTATCTGCATCATTTGAATCCTTAAAAAACGCAATTTTATTTCCCAATAATCACTTTTCGGTGTTCAGTCCCCCAATCAGCCAAAGTATCTATAATCTTTTTTAAAGTCAAACCATATTCTGTTAGTTGATATTGCACCGTTACAGGTTGTGTATCGAGCACTATCCGTTTGACAAGTTGATTCATTTCCAATTCCTTTAATTCTTTACTGAGCATTTTATTGGAGATACCTTTCACATCGTTCAAAATATCAGAAAAACGACGTTTGTTGTAATAGCAAACCGACGAAATAATGGAGATTTTCCATTTGCCATTCAACACGTCCATGGCATCGTGAACTGCCATAATTTGTTTACTATTTGTGTCACTATCAGCGCATTTTATTTCCTTCATAAGTTACCTTGTTACTCAAAAGTTACTGTTACTTTTAGTTACAAAGTTACTAAAATAAATTTATTCATTTTAAATTTACATCGTTAAAGAAATCGATTTCAAATAACAAACAGATTTAAAAGGTTTAGATCAATAATGAATTTTCAATCACTAAAATTTAAGAAATGAATTTCACCAATAAAAATGTAATTATCACAGGCGGCAGTGCGGGAATTGGTCTAGCAACCGCAAAAACATTTATTGAACAAGGTGCGCAGGTTTTGATAACCGGTAGAAATACCGATAGTCTGCAAGCAGCATCAGTAGATATCAATAGTCCAAATTTGAAGACCTTGGCTTCTGATATTTCTCAGCTAACAGATATTGCAACTTTGGAAAAAGAGGTTGCAGAAAGCGGAAACAAAGTGGATGTACTAGTTTTAAATGCTGGGATTGCAAAGCAATATTCAATAGAAGATACAACAGAAGAGGTGTTTGATGACTTGTTCAACATCAACGTTAAAGGGCTATTCTTTACCTTGCAAAAACTAATTCCACATTTATCAGAAGGCGCCTCTGTAATTCTTATTTCATCTGGCGTATCCGTTAGCGGATATGCACAAATGGGAGCTTATGCCGCAACAAAAAGTGCAGTTGATGCGATTGCACGTACTGCCGCAACAGAATTGGCCGATAGAAAGATCAGGGTAAACGTCGTTGCTCCTGGGTTGACTGATACACCGATGAATCAGCAAACGCCCGAAGATATTAAAAATGCTATAGCAGCAGCAGTTCCCCTGAAACGAATTGGAGAAGCAGAAGAAATCGCAAACGCTATTGTTTTCTTGGCTTCGAGCGGAGCTTCCTACATTTCAGGCTCTTACTTGGCGGTAGATGGAGGTGTTACCATACGCAGATAAATATTTTATGGCTATGATACCCCTGGCTTTAGCAGCTAGGTATATCATAGCCTAAAATTTATTGCAATCAACATACGATGATTAATATCCACATGCTTATTGCATTATTTCAAGATCTCGAAATACTTTTTTGGTAATTTCCTTTCTACAGCTGGAAAAATCTGGTCTATTGAATTTACGGTCCTGTATAAGTCGTGTCGCGAAGAAATACACATTTTTACCAGACTCAAGGTATCCTACCCACCATCCTGTGTTCGTATGATGTTCCATGGTCCATCCAGTTTTTGACCGTATTATGTAGTCTTTTTCTTTCTCTGTTATCATTACCTTTTTGACAATGTCCATGTTTCGATTGGAAAAAGGCAACTTCCCATCATATAATCGTTTCAAAAATTCAACCTGATTGATAGGAGAAATACCCATCGCTCCAAAATTCCAAAAATCTTCTCCTTTTTCAGTTAGATCGACATTTCCATAGCCTGATTCTCCTAAAAACTTTTGGTAGGTAGATCTGTCTATTTTCTTTGCAAGCTCAATAAAAGCCCAGCCTGCAGATACCTGAAAAGCTTCTTTTACTGAAATATCTCTGTAGATATCGGGACGGTAGCCATATTTAATGGTATCTATTAATCCCGACCATTTCACCACAGCATTTTCGTCTTTGATCGTATTTGTCTCTAATGCGATGAGCATATTGATAATCTTAAACGTAGATGCAGGTACCCTTTCAATCTTGGAATCCGATGTATCGGATACAAACCAGATGTCATTTCCATTATCGTAAACAGCTATAGTCCCTTTTACCCCACATTCATTAAAATACTCCTGAATCTTGGGCATAACGATTTTTGTACCTGTAGCAAATATCCCTTTTGTCTGTCCATTTACTCCAGAAACATAAAAGGTAACTATAGACATGAACAGTGTAGTTCTTAATATCATTTTTTCTTTTTTGTATAAAATAGTTGTCACAACTAAAAAATGCTAACGGTCATTCATCGTTCAGCCTACTTTTCCAGTACATGTAGGATAGGTTAATAATATTTTATCTAAATCATTCTCCTATACTACAAAATTAGAGAATAAATCTTGCTGCAATAAAATACCCCCCTCCAACAACTAAAAATGGAAGAGCAATTGATAACAGAACCAGCGTCCATACAAACACTCTAAAATAGCTATACAAGCTCACCTTAGACGGATCGGCAGGGTCATAGATGACCGTTGTCGTCTCCCCTATTTTCCAGGCTGGAGGATCGTTTCCTTCGGCTAATTCGTAGGTAACTATCTGGTTCTCTTTTGTCCGAAAAGTGAAAACCGGCGCAAACGTCGCCTTCTGCTTCATACTTGTGGAGATCGGTAACAGTTGCTGTAGCTTTATCACCATTTTTTAGGAATACCATTGTATTACGGAAGCTGAATATTGCCAGTAAAAGAAATACGCCCCCTAATCCTAAGATTAAATAATATTGCCACATCGGTTTATATTTAATTTGTTCCACTTCAATTATTTTATTATATCTAATTGATAAATAAATACTAACGAATATAAAACAATTTTCAAAAAATTAATTAACCCGCTAAAATCTATCAGCGATGGAGGGTAATCTTCAGAAATTAAATTAACTTTGGAAACGATCGAAATGTATCAATAATGAAGTTAGAACTATACCAAATAGATTCCTTTACAGAGGAAATTTTCCGAGGAAACCCAGCCTGTGTAGTGCCTTTAAAAAATTGGTTACCCGATGAGATACTGTTTAAAATCACACGTGAAAATGCTGTGGCAGAAACGGCCTTTTTCATAGATAATGGTGATACAATCCATTTAAGATGGTTTACACCCGAAATTGAAATGGATTTATGTGGCCATGCAACACTAGCAACCGCTCATTGTTTGGTTAAGCACTTGAACTATCAAAAAAGCAGAATTGTTTTTGAAACTCAGGTCGGAGAATTAACAGTTGATATAAAAGACGATGTTTATTATATGGATTTTCCATCAAGAATGCCGCAACCATCGACACTACCTGATAATATTAAAAAGTCTCTTAATATTCAACCTAAAGAGGTCTTTAAATCAAGAGATTATGTTTTGGTATACGAATCTGAGGAAGAGATCAAAAACATCACAATTGAAAGATCAATTTTTGACCTAATTAATCTTGATCCAGGAGGCGTTGTAGTCACGGCAGCAGGGACTGACAGTGATTTTGTATCAAGATACTTTACGCCGCAATCAACGATACTTGAAGATCCAGTTACTGGTTCTGCTTATTGTTCCCTTATTCCGTTTTGGGCATTAAGATTAGGAAACAACAATCTTTTCTCCCGCCAGCTATCTGAAAGAGAAGGTCAACTTTATTGCGAAAACAAAAAGGAAAGAGTGATTGTTGCAGGTAAAGCCCGTACCTATTCTCAGGGACTCATTTGGATCGAATAACACGCTCTTTATAACTATTAACATTGTCCTGTATAAGTTTTGCGACCAGTGGCGGATTTTGGTAGTAAATAGCTGCATAGTGTGAGGCTCGGCAAGGTAACAATGGAATTTTTAAACGATCAAATACCATGAATTTGAAAGAAACCATAAGTAAAGTACTAAATTCCAAAATAGCTCAGGGAATTTTGATAGCCAACATTTTCGCATTCCTAATCATTGGTATCCAGTCTTCATTGGTGCCTAAGGATACAGGTATACTTGTTTTTTCAGAGTTTGTAATTATTCCAATGTTAATGGGTATTATCACGGCTTGGTTTTGGAAAGACATAGGGATAAGGGGAAAACAAATAACTGGATATTCTATCCTAAATGGTCTTATCGCCATCTTAATGAGTTTTTTCTTCTTAGGCGAGGGCTTTATTTGTCTCCTAATTGTTTCGCCCCTTATTTTTGGCTTTATCATCTCCGGCGCCTTTATTGGAAGAGCAATGTTTAAAAAGAGAAATCAAAAATTGAACATAAGCATTGTGAGCCTATTACTGGGGATTTTTATTGTTGATTCCCTGAGCGACCATTATCATGAAAATATGGTTTCTGATGAAATCTTGATTCATGCGAGTCCAGCAGAGATATGGCAACACGTGGTCGCCTTTGATCCGATATCCCAAAAGGAAAACTATTGGCTCTTTAAAATTGGGATGCCGAGCCCCATGGCGACAACAGTAAGTGAGCATAAACTGGGTGCAAACCGAAAATGCATTTTTAGTAATGGGTATATCTTCGATGAGAAGATTGTAAAATTTGATGTCAATAAAAACCTAATTTTTGATATCGTTGATCAACCCAAAGACCCTGAAATTATGGGACACATAGACATTAAAAGAGGTCAATTTATATTGAAGGACAATGGAAATGGTACCACCACTCTTATTGGGAACAGCTGGTATAACCTCCATGTCTTCCCTACTTGGTACTATGATCTTTGGGCAGAAAGTATCACCAGGAATGTTCATTTTAGAGTCATGGAGCATATTAAATTATTAAGCGAGAGATAGCCTATGTTTTCTTTTGTAGTGAAAAGAGTCGGTTTTTTAAAGGATATCCCTTTATGCGCTATTATATTTGATAGCCTCATGAGGTTTTGGATGTTCTTTACCAAGCCTGAATTATTGGACTGGATCGACGATCTGGAAGAAAATGTGATACGAATGCCTGGAACTACGGTTGGAATACATAAATATGGTGGGACTGAGTTTAATTATATGGGAAGAGAGTTTGCACATATACATAGCAATGGCTTATTGGACATCTTATTAAATAAAGAGCTAAAAAAATCGTTAATGACTGAAGGAAAAATTAAGGACCATCATGTATTTAAAAATTCAGGATGGATAAGTTTTTACCTTCAAAATAAACAAGACGTAGACTATGCATGTTATCTATTGAACAAGGCCTACGACCGCACCAAGATTCTATACAGTTAGATATGTGTGATCAAGTAATTATGATTATTGATTTGTAATAGCTATTTTTTAGCAAAAAATCCCGGCCGGCTTCGTAAGTGGGATATTAATCTTTTTTAGCTTCAATGAAGCTTCCATTGAAATGGGAATGTCCGGGTCTTTTAAGTAAAATTGTTCACTTTCTTGTCTGTACTTTTAAAAAGCCATATTCCAAAACCGAATTTCAGCACTCCATCCACCAATAAGAAAATTTCGTTTACTGCACCAATTAGAATCAGTGCAGTGAGTGCGTTCACAATACAAAGTACTCCCAGAATTCCGAAACGGGGGCCAAAACTAATTGCCATAGGTAAAAAATGGACGCCTACAATCAATAAAATCCACATCAATCGAACCGGTCCGGCAATGTCAGCCGGTAACGCTTGAAAAATTATAAAGAAAAGAATTATTTCCAACACAATAGCACAAACCAATGCTATAATTTGAAAAGGTCTTGGCTTCCCGAACGAGAGTGTTTTGGAAAACATTAATGACATTACAGCGAGTACAACGCCAACAAGAAAAGCTCCGCTTAAAAATATATTAATGACTATCCCTGCCCCAAAAAACACCAAAAAGACGCCACCTGCCCGTACCATAGGATATGGATGAGGAGGAATGTTTGATTTGGCATCTTGTAGCATAGGGCTCATAATATGGAATCTATTTCTTTAACTTTAACCATTGTATTTTGGTTTTTTAAAGGAAATACTCACGAAAAATCGAATGGGCCTTTTTCTTCCATGACCGTGTCGTTTGAATAATTGAATATAAATAATCATATTGAATTATTCAAACGCCACGGTTTATGTTACAGTCTTTGACAACAACATAAGAGATGGAGACAAAAAATCAATTGAAGCTCAATTTTCATGAGCTTCAATTGTTAAACACTTTATGACCTTGCCATCTACATCATTCAATACAACAGCTTGGCGTTCATCCTTGCTTTCTGTAGAGATTTTACAATCAATCATTGCTATATTTTTGGTATGTCTAAACCAATATCCATAGGCTGGTAGCACCCCAAAATCCTTTACATTGTATTTTCCCACCCCAAGTTCTGGTGGATTAATTATAATATTCTTATTTTGAAATCCACCTTTCACGCGAAGGTCAATGTGTCGAAAACTGATATTTGACACGTAACTACGATTGCGTTGATCTGGAAGCGAAATGTCCAGGCCACCATCCACAGCAGCGCTATCGGGAAGACTATACCCTGCAATAATAGCTGCAACACCTTCCTGTGAGCCATCATAAACCTTCCAACGCTTTTGCCGAAATGAACTTCCTGCGTATACTTCCCTAATATCCACCTCTTGAATGATAATATTCTCTACACGCCCGATAGTGACATTCGTACATAAAAGTTCATCTCTGACCGTACTATCTTCCCGAAATCGGAAACGCTTTACCTCTGCCCCAAATACACGTCCCCTATTGGATATTGATATGAAAAATGGTGTGCGTGTACGTAGCATCTTCGACCTTTGATGTACCTTGCCCGTGTATCCTGAATTTAGAAAAACATTTTTCACCCGACCGCCATCGTTTGTGGAGATCGAAAATCCGGCTTTGTTTGCACCCAAAACATAAATATTGTCTATAAAAACATCCTGAATATCATCTACGGTCTCCGAACCAATCTGAAAAAGGTTGCAATTGGTATCACCGATAATGTTACGTATGGCGTGCTGGCGGCTAGGCCGTGTAAATCCGAGAGAACAGTCTGACCCTAATTTCACGATATCATCTGAACTTAACTTTGAGTAGATATTCGAAACGCTTACCTGATTGCAGCCCATAAAGTCGTAAATGTCCCGCACATTGCTGGTATTCGCACGACCAAAATAGGTATCGTGCACAAATATCGTATCAGTCCCCGTAGCCAGAACAACAAAATGCCCAGCTTGGTCTATATGCAGCACATTGTCTATCATGAAATCCCGGGCACCGTTTTCTTGTATATAATAGGGTTCGTCCCTTTTCTCATCGTACCACAGGTCCCTTTCACTGTAAAATCCTCCGACCTCCACATTTTTACAAAGTTTAAACACAAACATTTTGTCGGCTCGTAGGCCGGAAGGACCATTCATCACTTTGTCACCTGTCATTAAATGTCCATTACCACTGATGTGACCATTGCCGAAAATCTTGATATTCTCCCGACGTTCGGCAAAAAACATAGCATTATGAAAGTAGCTATGTCCCACATCTTGTTTGGTCAAATGATTCTCCGGATCATCGTATGGACCGGAATCTGTTGGCGATAGCCCATATCGATAGGCTAAGCCATTAAACCAGGTTGTTTCTGGATCATTCATACCGAATAGTCCCCGAATAGTAGACTCCTTTCCGATATGCAACCACACATTGTTTTTGAGCAAGATTGTTCGGACCAAAAACTTTCCTTTTTCAAATGACAGGATACCCCCACCGAGTCTACTGAGCGAGTCTATCGCGCTATTGATCTGATCTGTATCATCTGCTATTCCATTTCCAACGATGCCGAAAGTTTTTGTAGCAACTGGCTTTGCATAAAAGCTGATCCTATTGGATTCGCCATGCTGTTTCCCGCCCACGACGATCAACTTTGCTTGGTATAGGATGGTATCCTGGAGATCTCGAATTTTAAAACATGCTATACTTGCGGGTAGCACAGCATGTTTCCGCCAACTCAGACCTCGATCTGTTGAAAGCATCAGTTCCAATTTTTCAGCATCTTTGGGGGCTGTCCATTGCAGGGAGTAAAGTTGATCAAGGTCAGATAGCTGCTTAATTTTCGTACTGACTGGCATCATAAATTTTAGGTCCGAGATTCCGGCTACTGCACGAACGTGGACCGTACTCATAGCTGTGCGAAAGCTTTTGAGTACATTTGGCTCCGCAGTTGTATAGATCGCATAAATCTCGTAATCCTTTGGTTCATCCAATGTAACCGATCGAATACGTAAACGCAGATCGATACCATTTAATGGTCGCAAATCGATCCCGGAAAAAGAAATTTTGTATCCGCCATCCTGCGTTTTTTTCAATTGCACTGTCCCTACCTTCTTATCTCCATAGCGACCACCTCCTCTTCCGATGCTTTGTTGTGGTAGTTCGCGCAAGGTAACTTCTCCACGGCCAATGATATCAACCGTGACATTGTCTAAGGTCACATTGATCCCAGCGGGGACAAAAAAATCTATCTGTGCGGATGGGCTCCGCTGCCCCGCAATAAAATCCAATATGATATCACCTGGACAGCCCTGGGACATGCTTTGCCGATGGCTGACCAAGATTGGGCTGAGTGCTCCAGCAACAACTTTAATCTTATAATCCTTGCTCCCACCACCATTACTTATCTTTAGCATATCTCCAGTGGTCAGATATCCTTTGAACTTTGGATTTGCCATCAGATCATAAGCCTGATAGTCAAATTCCCTACCTGATGACAACTGAAGTTGTAAAGGTATATCCTTAACGCGAAGATCTGTCTGTACAAGACCACTATCAACAGCTGTATCTACGGTGTATCGATAGGTGTGCCCTTTGGTCAAATAAATGGTGTCGGTGATAATACGGACAACATTGGGGGAATTGGCCGTTGGAGTAAGTTTTATCTCCTGTGCAAATGCGCTAATGGCTGATAATAGAAAAAATAGAACCAAGACAGTGTTGTGTCTTAGTCCTATCTTCTGGTAGCTAGTGCGTATGCAATGACCTATGCTACCCATAATCAGAACCCTGGGTTTTGCTTCCAAATATCAGCCATGATATCCATCTGTGCCTGTGGAATCGGCCATAGGTTGCCATCAAATTTTCGCTTGGTTCCACCCGAGTTATAGACAACCGTTGGAATGACATCCTTAGCAATATCCCAGCGGATGATATCGTAGTAACGGATACCCTCATAAGCTAACTCCACACGTCTCTCATCACGAATATTTTCTCGTGTAAGTTGTGTCCTAGGCTGCATATTAACTCCAGGACGTTGACGCACTGCATTTAATGCTGCCAATGCTCGGGGATCGTTCCCCTGACCGCTTTCAAACATGGCCTCTGCATACATAAGCAATAGATCCGCATAGCGCATTTTCACAAAATGTTGATCACTCAACGTTGAGGCTTTTGGGGCCATCACTGTTGGATTTAATGATTTCTTAAATGCGAGATTGGTAAATGGAATTGTCCCTTCGGCCCGATTTCCATTCTCTTCAAATTTTCCAGTTTTATCGTTGTTGGCCCATGGATCTCCCGGCTCATATAGCGTCATCTTGATCCGTGGATCGCCCATTTCAAAAGCCGCACGTAGATTGAGGCTCGGAAATATGGTCATCCTACTGCCAGCCATCTGGTCCAGGGCGTGAAAGTCATCCGGCGCCGTAAATTGGACCGAGAACATAATTTCGGGATTGTTGAGCTGCTTGCCAAAGAAAATACCAGCAAAGTCGTCCGCAAGACGGAATGGATTGGTATTCCCATGGATATATTCACCAGCGATATTGGCCACCTCGGCATACTTATGATCATTGAGCAGAATACGGCATTTTAGCATCAATGCCGAGCCTTTCACCGCATGTCCGTTGGTATAGGCAACATCTGGAAGGTTGGCCAAAGCATAGTCAACATCGGTCAGCATCTGTTTGACAACCTCATTACGGGCTGTCCGCGCTGTATTGCCATAGGGTGCGTCATCCAATTTCACATATTTGGTCAACAAGGGTACATCACCATAATGTACAACAAGTTCATTATAAAAATAAGCGCGTAAAAACAGTGCTTCAGCACGCATCTTGTTAAAGTCGATTTCGTCGTAAAGACCTTTGACCTGACCGATGTTGTCCAAAAAGTAATTTGCAGCGCTCACACCACGGAAAGAATGCATCCACATATCATTTAATATCCCACCCGTACTGGGTGTTATATTACCTTGCAAAATAGCCAAATGAGCTCCCCTCGTCACGGCATTATCAGAAAGACATTCCAATTCCGAGCAAGGGCCTCCGGCCGGAACAGCAGAAAATGTCCCATTTCGGAATGCCGCATAGACTGCTGTCAAAGCCTTATCGGCATCTTTTTTGGTCTTCCAAAATGCATCAGCACCTACTTGAGCCAATGGTTGGCGATCCAAGAAATCGGAACAGGAAGTAACTCCCGTAAATAAAAGACATAGACTAATACCTGTTATAATATATTTTTTCATGATCTTATTTTTTATAATGTACCCTTGACTCCAAATGAAACAATCTTCGCCTGTGGATAAATTGCACCTCGTGAATTACGTGCTGTTCGTTCGGGGTCCAGACCGTCGAAAAAATTGGTCATAGTAAAAAGATTGTCACCGGAGAAATAGATCCGAAGCTGCTGAAATCCTATTTTTGAAAGAAGCTGTTTCGGCAGAGTATACCCAAATTGTATATTCTTCAGACGCAGATAAGACGCATCTTGTAGCCACCAGGTAGATACCTGTGTATTAGGAGCATAATTATCGTTGAAAAGATGTGGAATCGTGTTTGACGTCCCCTCTCCAGTCCATGCATCACGCCACATTGCAGGAGGTGGTGATCCTTGACGGAATGGCGCAACACCCCACTCTTTCACATACACTTTCTTGCCTTCGACTCCTTGAAAGAAGGCCGAAAAATCAAATCCTTTGTAGGCAACATTCAATGTAAAACCATAATTAAAATTGGGAAATGCACCATCAACGACAACGCGGTCCTCAGGTCCGATTTTACCATCACCATTGATATCTTTATACTTCATATCACCGGGCTGGCTCAGCTTGCTTATCGGTGTCGGCCCATTGTCGATCTCAGCCTGATTTTGATAGATCCCATCAAAAACATACATGAAATAAGATTCCCAAGGCAAACCTTCCTGCTTGATAATACCGTTGCCACTGTTGATCTCACGCGCACCAAAACGAACGAGTTTATTTTTGTAGGTATCCAAATTCGCATTAAGGCTGTAGGAGAATTCACCAATTTTATTACGATGTCCTAAGGCAAACTCCCAACCTTTATTTTCCATTTCACCGTTATTTACCGTGGGGCCTACTACACCAATATGATCCGGAACCTGCAGCTCGCGCAAAATGTCAGTGGTGTATTTCCTGTACCAATCAACGGTACCGAATAGCTTATGGTTAAACAGGGCAAAGTCTATCCCTGCGTCGGTTGCTGTAGTTGTCTCCCAGCGAATGTTGGTATTGGCGATTCCTGATTGCCATAATCCCTGCACAACGGAACCTCCAAAATTGTATTTAAGTGCCTCAAGCACTTCCTGATAAGGATAATTTCCAATATTCTGATTACCAAGTCTTCCCCAGGATGCGCGGATCTTAAGATCATTCAACCATTTTACATCTTTAAGGAATTGCTCTTCGGATGCACGCCAACCTCCTGACAGCGATGGGAAAAATCCCCATCGGTTGCCTTTGGCAAAACGGGAGGATCCGTCACTTCTAAAACTGGCTTCAAAGAGATATTTGCTCTGATAATCATAATTAAAACGGCCAAAATAGGATTGCATGGCCCATTCGTAAGCATTGCCGCCGGTCGTCTGTCCTGCAGTTGGCACCGCATCCAGTTCCCATATATTATTCGTCGGTACATCGTTTCGATAACCATTCAATTCATCAAAACGAAAATACTCCTGATTATACCCCAACATAGCGCCTATATTGTGCCGTTCGGAAAATGTCTTGGCATAGTTCAACGTACCATAAAATGTATATTGGCTTTCGGTACGATTGCGTACCGTGAGTGTATTTTTATCGCTATTGTATATACTCTCCTGCCGTTCCCCGGGATCTGTTGGTTTCAGGTCGTAAGATCCTTTTATCGTCGCTGTTGGGAAATAGGTATATGCAGCTACAGACACCGTGAGCGCCTTGGCCTGCTCTTGTTGATAACGAACGGATCCTTTGATTTCAGCATCCAATCCATCCAATATTTTGACCTTAGCAAAGGCGCTACCGAGGACATAATTTTCATTGAAAAGCTTTCCACCACCACCATAGGCAATGGTTGTCGGTGGTTTGTTGTGCCCCCGATCAGGAAAACCGGATGAAGTAAAGCGTCCCGTGCCGTCTGCCAAATACGGTCTATAATAAGGCCCCTGCGCCAGCATCGTCAAAATAAGATCTTCGGTCGCATCTCCTTCGATGGTACTTCCGCCTTTTGTGTAGGCTGTCTCATCACGTTTTCCCTTGGAAAAATTGATATTGGTTCCGAAAGTAACACGACTACCCAAATCAGTTTTTAGGTTTAACTGTGCATCATAGCGTTTATATCCTGTTTTGATGACCATACCATCCTGATCCAGGTAACCAAATCCAAAGTTGTAAGTGGTACCACTCTTTCCACCGTTTACACTAAGAAAGTGCTGCTTCATATACGCTGTTTTGATCACGTCATCGTACCAATCATAATTCGGATAGTTAACAGCGTCATTTTGATTCTGCTCAAAACGGCTAATGATCTCTTCTGGATAACCGTTTTTCTTCAGGTCACCTTTTGTATGGACCAGCGCACTGTTCATCATCCGCATATACTCAGCTGAATTGGTGATTCGCTTAGGTTTGGTTGTGGGGGACTGTGCAGCAAAATTGAAACTGTAGTCTACATTTAAGCGTCCTTCTTGTCCACCCTTAGTCGTAATCAAGATTACGCCATTGGCTGCACGCGAACCATAGATTGCCGCAGATGAGGCATCTTTTAGTACGGTTATATTACTGATAACATTGGGGTTCAACTTGTCCATATTCCCTTCGACCCCATCGATCAATACAAGTGGATTACTGCCGGCTCCACTAAATGTTCCTTGCCCACGGATCTGTAAGCTGGATTTTTCTGCTCCGGGATTGGCGGAATTCTGTACAACCTGTAATCCGGGAACCCTTCCCTGCAACAGCGAAGATGCATTGGGAGCAACACGCTTTGTCAGTTCCTTGCCATCCACACTCCCCACCGCTCCCGTTACTTTGGTCTTCTTTTGTACACCATAACCGACGACAACCACATCATCCAATACCTTTGCACTGCTCTTTAAAATGATATTCAGATTTCTTTGGTTGCCAACTGCTACTTCTGAGGTTTCGTATCCTAAGCTGGTGACCAGTAAAATGGCATTTTTGTCTGTCACTTTGAGCAAAAAGCTCCCGCTTGCTGTGGTTTGTGTTGCCAGGCTACTTCCTTTCAAGGTAACCGTGGCGCCAGCAATGGGCTTACCTATTTCATCTTTCACATACCCCGTCACATCGATCTGCGCAAACATCACATTCCAACAAAACAGATAGCCTAGCACCATGATAATTTTTAGCCCGGTGAACTGTCGTAATTTTTGTTTTTTCATAATTAGTTTGTTTTATAGTGTACTCTTGGTTGTCTGTGGTATTGCTTGTTGAGCATCTACATTTTTATGGTCGCTACAAATCCACAATAAGGCAATATGTCGACCCGCAGCTTATGGCCAGATGTCAGTTCTTGTGCTACAAAAGCTGCTCTATCACGACCATCTTTAATTATTTTGATGATCTTACTGTTAGGGATAAAAGGTAAGTCAAATGCAAAAGAACGTTTTTCATTTTTGCCGTTGATCCCTCCGATATACCAGGTATCCCCTTTACGTCTGGCCATGATGACAAAATCTCCGGGAAATCCATCCACCAACCTTGTTTCGTCCCAGGCGACCGGAATATGTTTTAAGAAATTCTTTGGTTCATCAGACAAGCCTGTATATACTTCGCGTTTGTCTGCAAAATTCTGGACCCCAGACTCAAAGATCACGGACAATGCCAACTGGTGGGCAAAACTCGTGCGATTGAAAGCTTCTACTCCTTGACGAATTTTGTTGGAAAAAGTGACCGGCGTATAATCCATGGATCCTACCGCATTGCGCGTAAAAGGAATGGTGGCATTATGGGCTGGTGCGCGGTCACAACTTTCCTGGCGGCCAAAACCTTCGGCCCCTTTTATGGCTTCGGTTGTCATTAAATTAGGATAAGTTCGCTCTAGACCTCGCGGTAAGGTTGCACCGTGAAAATTAACCATGATCTGATGTTCTGCAGCATCCTCTAATATCTCTTTATAGCGCTTGACAATGCCCTGCTTGTCGGAATCAAAAAAGTCTACTTTGATCCCCTTGACCCCTATTTTTTGGAGTCGTGCGAGCTCTTCTCTACGTTTTTCCCGATTGCTCATTAAATTGCGGTTAGTAATGCTGTCCATCGGTTGCCCCGAACCTGAATGGTACCATAACCAGATTCCGACGTCTTTTGATGTTGCATAGCGAACCACATCCTCCATACTTCCACCGGTCATCTGTGGCCAACCAGCATCAATAAGCATATACTCCCAGCCCATTTCTGCCGAAAAATCAACATATTGTTTCTGCATGGCGAAATCTTTTGGAGAACCACCATTTGACCACCAGCTCCAACTGGAGCGTCCGGGCCGTATCCATGAATCGTTTGTTATTCTGCTGGCTGGATTTAGATGTTGTACGATGTTCGTCTCCACGATATCGGATAAGGAATCACCAACCACGATAACGCGCCAAGGTGTCTGCCAAGGCATGCTTGAAATAGGATGAGGATCATCTGGCAGGACAACCTCCTCTTTCTCGGCGAAACGGATGCTATAGAGGCCATCTTTATCGCTTTGGAGATGTGTTGCACTATATGTCCCATCCAATACCGCTTCAGTGATCATAAGCCAGGCTGAATCTACATTTGCCAACAAGGGATATGCCCAGCCTTTGGGATTGGGGGAATCTGTCCCTATCGAAATATCGCTTTGGCAATATTGTTCATAACTGGGTTTTAGACGACTATTCCAGTCATAAGGATGTATCCATGCCCTTCCTTCGGAAGATAGTTTGAATCCTGTATGCTCCTGAACAACCTTATATAATTTATCAGCCTTACCGGAAAACCCGTATCTAAAAGCAATCCCATCGTCATATGCACGCCAGATGAGCTGCATATCTTCACCATTTTCATTGCGAAAGGTCATGGTTCGTTCAGTTGCATGATTATGGCATAGGAGACGTTTGCCTGATTTCAACGTGTAATGTTCGTCAATAATCTGGGGTTCTGTAGTCGAAACAAAGGTTAGTCCTTTGGTAAACTGCTGGTCTTCACGATCGATCCCCAACGGAGAGGAATTTAGGATCTTCCGCCCATCCAAATAAACAGAATAAAGTAATTCTTCACTACTTCTCTTACTTTTTGTATCAATATTTAATCTAACTGTTATTTTGCCATCTGGAGATGTGAGCTTCCATCCATTGTCTTGACCAAAGCCAAAATGAAAGGACACAAAAAGTAAAAGTGCAAAAATGGTGATTCTCATAATTTTAGTGGTTAGGTTTACAAATACCCTTTTCCAGCCTATAAACTAGTAGATAACATGCACGCGGATTGTCTGCCAATCAATGAAATAACACTAGACCCGACTGGTTTTGGGTTTTAGTTTATAATTAAGTTATTACCCAAATATATTGGCTTGAGAAATGGTTTTTGGGGTAAATTTTGATCTAATAGGTGGAAAAAATGATGAAATAACTGAAGAACTGGACCTTGTTTGATAAAGGAAACCCGGGGGGCAGGATTACTTAAAGTAGAGATCTGAGCAAAAAACAAGGGTTTTGGCCGAAACCAAAACCCCAGGAAACATTTCTTCCTTCGCCAGCATTACCTGGATCAGGTTCTATGGGTATGTTCTCAGATTTTTTCAAACCACCCCAAAATGTTTCCATTATAAGGACAAAAGGTAAGACTATTTGGTTTTATTAATTTTGCTGGCTTAAACCTCCTATATAGTTTACAGCATATATCACTCACAAACAGGATAATTTAATATTTTATTCAACATGATTCCAAGAATAGACAAACGTAACTACAAGATAATATTTATAAAAATATAACGAAATAATTATTTAAAATTTTCTTTTTTTCTTGTATTATTGTAATTATGGAGATCTGCAGCAAACAATTACACCCTTATCTAATACTTTTCTTTTAATACTTATGGACAATCCCTTAAAAAGTAAATTTAAAATTTCACCAACTGCCAGCTTAGTACTTTGTTTAGCAAATGAAATTTACCAAGACGGAAAAACATGTCAGGCATATTTAGAAAATATAGAAACTTCAGAAGGGGAATTGCTTTTAAAGAGTTTTAAACAAATTTTCGAACACTCCGAATCAATCGCTGTGCTGAGAAAGAGATATATCCGCAATCTTTTCGATTACTACGCGAATCAATTCACACAATTTCAGGTCTGTATTTTAGGAGCAGGTCTCGACCCAATTTCACTCTATCTACTAGAGCAATACGACCGTCAAATTGAAACGATCTTTGAAGTTGATATTGAATTTATGGATGAAAAACGGGCTCTCTATACAAAATTGATGGGTGATCAGGATAAAGTAAAGCTGATCACTCATGATGCTACCGATATTGACCCCTTGTTGGATGAACTAAAAAGATTAGGTCATCATTCATCAAGTCCGACTATATTCTTATTGGAAGGTTTTGTCTATTATATCAGCCGGGATAAGTTCAGTACACTGCTTGAAAAATTAGCCACCGCTGATGGAAAGAAAGTGGTGATACTAGACTACGTTTTACCATTTGAAACCATTCATGAAAGCAATCGGGAAAAATCCCGCCTCATGCTTCGTTCCTTGGAACAGGGCTTAGGCTGGCCAATCATGGTTTATCATAAATTTGATATTACCGGATTAATCCAATTTTTTAAAGGAAACATAATTACATCTGATTCGACACAGTCCATGGAGAAAAAATTATATGGAGAAAACGAAATTTACATCCACCCAACTAGCGGCTTTATGGAAATGATAAGTTTCCAGTTTTCATAAAAATCCTGGATTTGAGAGATTCAGCGGATATATGACTTGATATCTTTATACTGATTACTACTAAAGATTATCTTGCCATCTGAATTTATAAAATGTAACTTGGGAAAGATCTCACACAGGGAAGACAATTGACGAACCAAAAATCAAGCAGGTAATAATCTTATATCTTCACGCTGCTCAATCAAACTACGTGTGCCCTTGAAATTGATTAAGGAAAGCTTATCGATATCAGTATGTTTCAGGTTACGAATTTTACTGAACCGTTCGAAATTACGAATATCCGGAGAACCTTTATAAGCTTTCTTATCGTTCTCGTATAAGGAATAGATTGCATCCACATATTCCCTATTGTTTTGAAAAGTAAATAAAAAAGCTCCAATAGCTTCTAATGCTAATGGGTTAGCTATATTGGATTTTATATACCCCTATTACCCTAGAAAACAAAATGCATAGAAATAACAGATGAAAGGTTTCGAAAAATAAATAGTTTCACATAGAAAAGCCATTGTCATATCATATTTATATTAATTTGAAGTAAACTAAAAATGAAAATGGGGCATAAAAGCAGCTCAGCCGCGATTCAAAATTTTAACGGGTTTTATCTACAAAAAATCTCTAATATTTTTCTTTACTTCACTTTTAAAATCTATATTTTAAGAAAAAAAGAAAACGAAATGTTATCCACAGAATATTATTTTAACAAATATTTTCTGCAACTCAGTGTATTTGCATTTCCTTGGGTTGGTTCAGAGGAAATTGCAAAAGACATCGTGCAGGACGCATTTATCGTTCTAATGGGTAGACAGGATTTACTGGAAAAAGAAGAGCCCGTAATTAAAAGCTTTCTTTATAGCTCAGTAAAAAATCTGGCGATGAATATCAAGCGAAGAAATATTGTATTTGACCGTGTACGTAACCAATTTAACACTGACAGACCAGATGACAATGACGTCCTGGATAATTTAATAAATGCAGAATTGATCGGAGCCCTTCATCGGGAACTGGATGAACTACCCGAAGGCTGTCAAAGAATTTGTCGTTTAATCTATCTGGAAGGAATGAAGTATGAAGAGGTCGCCCAAGAACTAAATGTCTCCGTAAATACAGTTAAAACTCAACGCATGCGGGCGATAAACCTACTAAAAAGAAAATTCTTAAATATCTTTTTCACATTTTTTACTTTCTGATACACAAACACTTATCATAAAATTTTATTTTTTTTTATAAATGGGTCACCCATTTAAACTGTTCAAGTTATTTAGCTTCTGAATTATGATAGAAACCGACAAAATAATATTAGCAGAATTGATTGCTCTTCTTTTGAAAGACGGCGAACTACCATCCGACAAAGAGGCTCAATTAAAAAACCTTCTACAAAAATATCCCGACGCGAGGGATAGCTTAGGTCGTCGACTATCACAAACTGATATTTATGCCCCATTTGATCTCCGCTGTATCGATTTAAGCAAAGAGTGGCTAATCACACAACGTAAATTCAGGGCGAAGGAAACAATTTTACAACCGAAAAAGAAATATCTCTCCCTGAATAAAACGAGGTACAGTGCTATTGGTGTTGCTGCCGCTGTATTACTTGCCCTAACACTGTTATGGCAACGACAGCATCACGAAAAACCTATAAGCTATTTAATCCCTGACAAAATATATGGACATAAAAATGATGTTCTTCCCGGAGGAACAGGTGCAATTTTAAAAATTGAAGGGAAAAAAGAAATACAGTTAACCGAAAAAAAGGCAGTGCAGTATTTAGTGCAGGGTATTGAACTAAAAGAAGGGCAGCTCATCTATCCATCCAACTTAACGGAAAACCTAAAAAACACTTTAATCGTTCCCAAACGATCCACCATGGTATTAGCCTTGAGCGATGGTACTAAAGTGTGGGTAAATGCAGCGTCAGAACTCAGCTATAAAACAAATTTTGATAAAAAAGAACGAAGAGTGATCTTAAAAGGTGAAGCCTATTTTGAAGTTGCTAAAGATGCACATAGACCATTTATTGTAGAGACAAATCATATCAATATACAGGCTATCGGAACGGCTTTTAATGTTAACTCTTATCATGCGACCACGAAGGTATCATTGACAGAGGGAAAGCTTAAAGTCAGTAACGACGAAAATGAAATCTTTATGAATGCCGGTAGCGAAACTGAGATCATCAATAAAAAGCTGAGAACTTTCCCATTAGCCAGTAAAGCCGAAGCCACGGCTTTCAAAGACGGTTATTTTTATTTTAAAAATAAGAATATGCAACAGGTACTTGATGAATTAAGCCGTTGGTATGGAATTCAGGTTGATTGCAAAGTACCTTTAAATAGCGAACGATATGAAGGTAGCATAAAAAGAGATGTGACGCTGGGAGAACTTTGTAGTCTCCTAAAGGATTTAACAGGTTATAAACTGACCATTGACAATGATAAACTGATTGTGAATAGATAAACTTATTAAGGAGGATTTTGTATGTAAAAAAGAGAGATGCCTAAATTAATATGATAAAAAATGCAGAAGTACGGCAATACTCCTGCATCATAATTGAATTAACACTGATCATAAACCATTAATTCTATACCAATTTATGAATAATTTATTTTATTCAAAAGGGATCTTTTGTCCCATTGACAAAGGGAAAACTTTGAACCAATTCTTAAAAATGAAACTGACAGGAATCTTATTGGCGACATCCATGATGGGCGCCTACGCTTCAAGCTCCGCTCAGATTACTTTACATGCTCAAAATACCAAGATTGAAACTGTCCTGGAGAGCATTACCAAACAAACTGGTATACATTTTATTTTTAAAGAGGGATTGCTTAGAAACGAAAAAGCAACGGTAGAAATCACGGATGTATCCCTCGATAAGGCCTTGGATAAAATTTTTGAAAGCAGTGCCTTCTATTACATGTTACATCGGGGGACTGTTGTCATCAAACGCAAGAATGAGGATACTTCTATTCCCGACCAAAGTACAGCCAGCATAGCATATCTGCAGCAACAAGTTGTAAAAGGAAAAGTTCATGATACCAAGGGAAATCTGTTGAGCTCAGTCAGTATCCTACTAAAAGGCTCCAATATAGGAACTTCCACGAATGCTAAGGGAGAATTTCAACTGACACTTCCGGATGGCAAAAAAGGAACATTGATGTTTAGTGCAGTCGGATTCAAACAGCTTGAAATCCCCATTAACAATAAATCTGAAATGAATGTCATCATGGATACTGATGAAGTGGGACTTGATGAAGTTGTGGTGGTAGGCTTCTCCGAAGTAGACAAAAAGCATATTGCATCATCCGTATCGCAAATGGATATGGAGAAAATAAAAAATCGTCCGATTTTTAAAATGCAGGATGCTTTTTCAGGAACCATCCCTGGAGTAACGATGATGCGCGGAAACAGTATGCCGGGAAGTGTTCCGGGCACAATTTCTATTCGCGGAATCAGTACTTTACAAAATGCAGACCCCTTGGTCATCGTCGATGGAATGGAACAGAGCATCCATGATATCGATCCAAATCAAGTTAAAAGCATTACCGTTTTAAAAGATGCCGCCTCCGCTTCCATGTATGGTTCTCGTGGCGCAAATGGTGTTATCATCATCGAAACAGAACGGGGACAGACTGGGCAGTTTAAAGTGGTCACCAACAATTGGTTTGCAGTCAACAAACCTATCGACCTTCCAAAATTTGTTGGTGCCGTCGATTTTATGAAATTACGCAATGAGACATTAATCCAACAGGGGCAGCCAGCTATCTATCCGGAAGAGACAATCAACAAGTATGCCTCCGGAGAATTAAAGGAAGTCAATTGGCTCGATCAAGTAATGGAAAGGACATCAACAGCAATCAACAATAATGCGAGTATATCCGGCGGTGGTGGTGTGGGTACTTTTAATTTAATGCTCGGCCATATAAAAGAAAATGGCCTCAATAAGATTGAAGGTACTCAAAAGTTTTCAGCCCGCTTCAATACGAATATCAACATTGCAGATAAATTTGTATTAATGGCCGACTTCTATGCACACCGCTTACAGGTAGATCGTTTATTAGCAAACGATGATGGACACGGCCTTTATAAACAAGCATGGCGATTGAACCCAACACAACAAATTTTTTATGATTCTGATCTCCCTGAACACTATATTCTGCATAACAATATCAACCCAGTTGCCTCTATAAAACATGGTGGTACAAAAAATAATATGTATGATCGTAGCACCATCAACCTACGTCCCAAATATAACATCAACAGCAACCTCAATATCGAAGGAAATGTCTCATACATGATCAACAAGTCAGCCAATAAACAAAAAAGATTGACCTATAAGTTTTTTGATGAAAATGGTGCTCCGGCAGCAATTTGGGGAAATGATGTCAATGCTTCACAGGGTGTTAGTGAAAGTCAGCTCACTGCACGGATGCTGGTTAACTTCAACAAGGAGCTCCGCCAAAACAAAGACAAGATTTATCTGACTGCAGGATCAGAAGTCATGAATTATACCTACACTGATTTTAGAGAAATCAGCAAAGCTTCTTTTTTCGGTAAACTAAATTATTCCTTCGACAACCGTTATATTCTGGAATTAACCGGACGCTCAGATGGAAGTAGCAAGTTTGCTCCAGGTCATCGCTGGGGATTTTTCCCTTCGGGAGCTTTCGCATGGAACTTGCATAACGAACATTTTTTCAGACCTATTCTCGAGTCGGGAATGGTTAATAACATTAAAGTACGGGCATCATATGGACTTATCGGAAACGAAAATGTAGCTCCATACCTCTGGCAGGAATCCGTAAACACCTGGGGCTGGACAATACGTGTTCCCAATCCAAACTTTTCTTGGGAAAAACAGAAGCAATGGAACTTAGGTTTAGATGTCAATGCATTTAAAAATAGGCTCTCCTTTACTGCTGAACTATACCATAAAAATTCATACGATCTCATTTATGATCAATTTGCCGTACCTCCACTCACAGGATCAAATAGCCTGGAGTCGGCTGTCAATATAGGTGCCGTGGAAAATAACGGTTGGGAACTCTCGGCGAGCTGGTCAGATAAAAAAGATGATTTTTCATACACTATCGGTGGGATGCTTTTCGATAACCGAAATCGAATGCTCAAAGCGGGGTATAATGAAAACGATAGACTGATCTTTAAAGGCGATAATAACCGAATTTGGTACAAAGGTGTCCCAATTAACAATTATTATGGTTTCCAATCTGACGGCTATTTCCAGACACAAGAGGAGGTTGAAGCTACCCCAGCTAAAATGCCCAATTCAAGACCTGGCGATATCCGTTACGTGGATAAAAATCAGGATGGTATTATCAACGATGAGGACCGCGGTTATCTAGCAGATCCCCTTCCCCACTATAATTATGCAATTAATGTGGACTTTCGATACAAAGGTTGGGATTTTTCAGCATTAGGTCAGGGAATCGGAAAGCGCACGGGACGCTTGATTGGACAAGAAGCCTATCCGGTGTATGTCGACGGGAACAGCAATGACCTTGGAGCACCCCGCGTTGAATATGTAGCAAACCATTGGAGTCCTGACAATCCGAACAGCCGTTTTCCACGTCTTTGGACGGGACCGAGCCCCAATACTTTACTCAGTGATGTTTGGCTTAGCAATGCCGCTTTTTTCCGCGTCAAGTCCCTTCAGCTTGGTTATACTTTTCCTAAAATCGGTAAAAGCATCAAAAATTTTAGAATATATGTTAATGCACAGGATGTATTCACTTTTACGAAATGGGAAGGTTTGGATCCTGAGCGTATTGATGTAGATAGTCCGGGTACGAATGACGGAAACGGAAATTATCCGCGTATGGCAACCTACAGTGTTGGACTGAGCGCAAGTATTTTTTAAAACTATGCTAATGAAAAAGAAAATTTTAACCTTGATAATTACGCTGGCAACTTTGAGTAGCTGCGAAAAATTTCTTGATAAACAAGATCCTACCGCAACATCTTTTGACGAGTTTTTCAACACAGAAGAAGATTTACGCCGGGTGGTCTACAGTAGTTATCTGGATGTATTTATGGGGCCTGGTGAACGCCGCTTACTCTTTTATATGTTAGATGGTCGGACCGATAACGCCTATGCTAGAATAGAGACAGACCATCATATGATCGTTGCCAACGGTAATATGACGAGCAATGCACGTTTGGCCGAGTATTACTGGACACTTTATAATAAACACATCGGTCGGATCAACACTTATCTAGCAAATATTGACATTCCCTATGTAGAAAATGAATCAATACGACAAAAATACGAAGCTATCTTAGAGGCACTGCGTATCTGGCATTATTTCAGAATTACTGAGCTTTGGGGGGATGTACCGTTTGTATTGGTCCCTGTCACGCTAGAAGAAGCAATACCTCCAGTAACGCCTAAAGCTGAAATACTGGATAAACTATTTGAAATGAGCCAAGATGTAGCGAACAGGCTCCCGGAAAACGAAGGCACAACAAATGCCTATATGTTCAACAAATACTCCTTCAAGACTTTGGTCATGCGGTATGCTCTCTATAATGGCCGTTATGATCTAGCCGCAACCCTCGCGAAGGAAATAATGGATAGTGGCAAGTATCAACTCCATCCCCAATATGCAAGCCTATTCAATTATCAGGCGGATAAGACCAATAAGGAGTTTATCATCAAGTTTGACATGGAAAGCCACAATAATTCCGCTACAAATTCCTTTCAGCATCTCGCACCACAATATAAAACCGGAAATGGGCAATCGTATGTCGTTCCTTTGAAGTCTTTGGTCGATAGTTATTGGACACTCCAAGGGCGACCTATTGATAAATGTCCTTTGCATAGTAAGCAGGAATATGAGCTAAATCCAAAATTAAATCGGGATCCACGTTACGCCGCTAGCATTTTTGGACAAGGTGACCTATTCAACAAGGAGAAAATAGATATTTATGATTCAAAGAGTCTATTCTATTACCAAAACTTACGAAGCAGCCGATCAGGATATTGGTTTAAAAAGTTTGTCGATGAAGCTGATGCATTTCGGACAGGAGGTAATATGCACTTTCCTTTGGCACGCTACGCGGAGGTTTTATTAACCTATGCCGAAGCCAAAATCATGTTGAACACTGTAGATGACTTAGCAAAAAGCTGTATCAACCAGATTCGACAACGTGCCGGACTTGACATGAGTGTAGCGGATGTCAATCTAACAGTGAAATCTCAACAAGAATGGATTGACTTAATTCGCAATGAGAGAAGGGTAGAATTTGCCGGTGAGGGACTGCGTTATAATGATATCATACGATGGAAAACAGCAGAAGTGGTCCTAAATCAACCTGCATTGGGGCATATGCGACAAAGTCAAGACGGGAAATCCGAAGTACTTAAAATTGAAGATAGAAAATTCTTAAAACATCAATACCTTTGGCCTTTCCATGAAAGCAGTTTTCAAGTCGAACCCAACCTGATACAAAACCCAGGATACTAAGACTAAAAATAGTCTAGACTATTCTCCGGCGCTAATTCGGAGAATAGTTTAGCTGGCGCTGAGTTTAGATCTAATTCAATTTCGTAAGATATAGTGAATTAAGCACCTATACCGTATATTTAAATTCGTAGTCAGATAAAAAATAAAGCCGCTGCGTTGCTCAGCGGCTTTTGCATTACTAAAAATCTATTCTTACAAATATTCGGGTCTGCAATTAATTGTCGCCCTTTCCTAAATTCTTTTGATCGATGAAATTATGGTTTAATCCTGATAATCCTCCATCTTCTGTTTCAAACGTCTCAAAATCGCTATCTTAGATAAGCAAAAGATAATCTAAAATTATTTATATTAGAAGGAAAAAGGCAAGCGAGTCATGTTCCTGTTTAAATAATTGGTCAATAGAAAAGATAATGGATGATAAATACATATTTTTCGGACTTGTTTGACTTTGGATTGAATTGCCTGGAAATCTTTAGAATAACAAAAACCATGAGATCAATTTTATTAACAATAATCGCTATCATTGCCAATTTTACTCATAGTTACGCCCAGAAAGATCCTGAACTCAGAGCTGCATTATCAAAAATGACTGCGGCATCGATCTCAAGTGATGCACAAGCAACCGTTAATCTTACCTCCCCACGACTAATTAAACAGATGGGCGGAAATGAAAACGCTTCTAAATTGATTGAAGAGGGTTATAGCCAATTAAATAAACAAGGTTTAAAAATCGATACGGTCTTCAATTATCTTGACGTAGATCCTTTTACCCTAAATAATATAGTGTACTGTTTCTTTCCTCAGCTGATCGTAATGAGTATACCCGACTCAAGTAATAAAATGATAGCTCACGCGACTCTATTGGCGATCAAAGAGCCACAACTTAAAACCTGGAATTTTTTAGATTACGGAAACTTGAGTGCTGAACAAATGAAAATCCTTTTACCCGAATTTGTAGGTAAAGTTGATTTTCCGAGAACCGATATCAAGCCTATGATGCTTCAAAAGGAAGAAATCGCCTCAAATATAAAATTGCTAATGAAAATCATTGACGATGCAGTGAAAAAGGCTAAATCAGTTCGTCCTAAATAAAACTCAAGATGACATGAATGCTTACAATTTATATGTTATGGAAATTAGAAAAATCATCACACTTATCTGTCTCTCTTTTTTGATTGCCCAATCTGCAATTTCACAGATAGTACCAGGTGCAGATCGAATACCCGAGTATCTTGACTATCTAAAGGATAAAAGGATTGGAATGGTAGTCAACCCAACTTCACGTATCGGCAATAAATCAAGTGTCGACAGCCTTTTATCATTAGGAGTCAACATAATTAAAGTATTTGGTCCTGAGCATGGTTTTCGTGGCGACGTTGGAGCCGGTGTCAAGGTAAAAGATGATGTTGATCTCACAACAGGAGTAAAAGTTGTTTCTCTTTATGGAAAAACGAACAAGCCAACAAAGGAGATGTTACACGATGTTGACTTAATGATTTTTGACATACAAGATATTGGAGTAAGGTATTTTACGTATATCGCAACCATGCACAGGGTTATGGAGGCTTGTGCCGAGAATGGCAAAGAACTGCTTATATTGGACAGGCCGAATCCGAACGGATACTTCATTGATGGCCCTATACTGAACATGGAATATAAATCAGGTATTGGTATGCACCCGGTACCGATTACGCATGGCATGACTGTCGGTGAGTATGCTCAGATGATCAATGGTGAAGGATGGCTAGCAAACGGCATTAAATGCAAAATAAAGATTATTCCGGTCGCCAACTACAGTCATGACATGGAATATACTCCCCCTGTTCATATGTCGCCAAATATAAACACCTACCAGGCTGTTCTTTTGTATCCGTCTACCTGCCTATTCGAAGGAACTGTATTAAGTGAAGGAAGAGGTACAAAATTTCCGTTCACTGTAATAGGTGCACCTGATTTCAAAGGTATTTATGATTTCTCATTCACGCCTAAAAGTATAAAGAACATGAGCGCAACACCAATTCACCTGGGAAAAGAATGTTTTGGACTGGACTTAAGAAATGTAGACTTGAAGAAAATCAGAAGTGCCAAGAAAATAGACCTTTCCTGGCTAATCGAAACCTACAACAAGTTTCCCCATAAAGCTATATTTTTCGATAACAAGCAGAGCAAAGAAATCGTAGTCTTTGATAAATTGGCCGGAGGCCCATTGTTAAAGGAACAAATAATGTCAGGCATGAATGCGGAAGATATCCGTAATAGCTGGAAGCCAGGTCTTGATAAATATAAGCAGATGCGTGAAAAATATTTAATATATCAATAATTTAGCTCGCATGATGACGTTCCATATCTGACAAAAAGCACAATTTAATATATAGCTAGGCACTACTGATAGCTATTGTCTGATTTTTAGGAAAAAAAATCATCATATTTCTTCAAATTCTTAATTACAGGCAATTGCTCAAACTCAGTTAAGTTTGTCATTTAGTTAGAAAGAGCCTCCAGTGTGACACAGGTTGTCCAGATACTGAATGCAAGGGCCAACAAGAGGCAATACAAAAAAATATCTATGTCCTTTCTGAGTTTGATCCCAAAAATAACGACGAACATCAATGGACAAACTACGATAAAAATAAAGATACCTGTTGCGAATGCCTCAAACGTATCCTGGTTGTAATTCATGAGCAATAGCATAAACCCAATGTAAAACAGCCAGACGATAAACGGCGCGACAAAGCACAGCAGTAACTTCCAAAATAAACTGAGTTTAAAACGCAAAGGAATAGCCTTACGATAATTTCTATATAATAAAAAACATATCCCCGCCATACAGATGACGAGAATTATCAACTGAATATAAATATTAAAAATGGTATCAGAACGGGTATTGATATTTGAAGATGACTTGAGTTTATCATGTCTGTACTGTTTGACTTGGGCCGCCTCACCATTGACAAATGTCTGTACGACCTTATCGGTACTCATGCTGTCCCTGATAGTCCAGGTTGAGTCTTCGAGTCCCATTTTATAAAATCCCTCAATGATAGCTTTACCTCCTTTCGTTCTCACGAACCGACCGTCAAGTCGCCCACCATTAAATCTTAAAGAATCAATACCCTGCTCGGTATTGACAGTTAGAAAAGTTATTTTTCCGGAAGGGACCAGGCTGGCGCTGTCTGCTATAAGGTGTAAAATAGCGAGATCAAGATTTTTGACAGATTGGTTTTTATTATAATCATCATTCTTTACAGGCCTATTGACATACAAATAATTTATTTTGACGACAAGTAAGGAATCTCTATCGTAAAATTCGAGTTCATCGTAGGAATTAAAACATTGAATGCTCGGATCTTTTAATAATACATACTGCGGCTGATCAAAAGATTGGATATACCTCTGCTGACTGGTGGCACAAAAAGAAAAAATTGCGACAACACCGATAAAGTAGGTACTAAGCCGAACCGTCAACGCTGAACCGACGGATAGCTGTAGACTACTTTTTAGGTAGAACCATGCAAACAACATCATAGGTAATGCAATCAGATCAGAAAGATCAACGGTTCTTCCGATACCAAAATAGGGTTTCATCAGTTGAATAACAAAGGAAGAATGTTCACTTTTCCAAAAGACAAATAAGACTGCCGTGGAAATAAAAACCCATAATTTTTGTTTAGGGAAGATAACGGACCAAAAAATAGGAAAAATAAAAAGTCCACTGAAATCAGAAAGCTTCCCAGTAATCATATTGTGAAATGCCGCTTTGAGAAAAAAGTCATTCACGATCAATACGACTAGAAAAAATAAAAAAAGTGGCGAAACAAGAATCTTTAAGCGTTCATACATAATTTTGAGTTTACCTTCGGTATTGATACCCTAAATATCAATTAGGTAACCTAATTGATATTTAGGGCTTACAGAGACAATAAGTATCACCTAAACAAAAAACCGGGACAACTCACTCACTCCTCGGATCGGGCTTTAATGGCATCTTCGCGCAGCGGATAACCTCAACGGATGGACAACCATATTCAACGACTACTTTTCCCTCGATCAGATAGATACCTGTACCACCTAAGGGATATTCTGCCAGTGTTTGTGGAAAATGCACCGTATCAAAGAAACGCCCCTCGGCATCGAGGAAAGTGCCGAATTTCATCAGGTCGCCACGCTTGGTCTTGACAAATTTCTCACAGACAAAATCGCCGACAAGTCGTACTGTTTTACCCTCATGCAGATGGAGTTCCCGCGACGGCATATCTCCTCGATAATTGCTTTTGGCTAGGTCAAATAGCGTTCCTGTCACGCAAAAACCAATCAGCTCCATTTCATCGTAATAGTCCTCCAGTATATCTTCCTCCAAAGGAGGAAGGATCGGTTTACGGCTCTCGGTCTCAAATAGAGCCATGCCGACATTAGCGGGCTTATGTCGGCTCATCATCAGATGGGCCTCCCAGAGTAGCTGCTTCTTCCCTATCCCCGTAAACCGCAAAGCGCCGACCCGGATCAGAATAATGACCTGCTCAAGCCCGGCCTGGGTCCGCTTGACAAAGTCTTCCAAGCGCTGATAAGTACCATTGGCCTCACGCTCTGCGATGATGCGATGGGCGAACTTCCCTTCAAAATTTAGCAGGCAATCGAAGCCCAGATAGATATTCTTTCCCTGAATGGAGGTGTTAAAGATAGACTGATTGACACAGGGTAGGCAAATATTGCCGCCCGAAATGCGTGCCTCATTGACGTATACCTTGCGGTTGTAGAACCCGCCATAATTGTTGAGTACCGCAACCATAAACTCCAAGGGATAATAAGTCTTGAGGAATAGGCTCTGGTAACTCTCGACTGCAAAGGATGCGGAGTGCGCCTTGTTAAACGAGTAGCCGGCAAAGCTTTCCATCTGCCGCCAGATCTCCCTGCTGACTTTCTCGTCGTATCCCTTGGCTTTGCAGTTGGAAAAGAACTTGTCCTCGATCTCGATCAGATGGTCCTTGCTGCGATACTTGCCGGACATCATACGCCTGAGGACATCAGCATCGGCCATATCCAATCCGCCATAGGCATTCGCGATTTTCATGACATCCTCCTGATAGACCATCACACCATAGGTCTCTTCGAGCTGCTCCTGAAACACCGGATCTGGATAGACGACCGTACTGGGATCATGGTGGCGACGGATATATTCGCCCATCATGCCCGAACTGGCGACGCCAGGCCGGATAATGGATGAGGCTGCCACCAAGGTCAGGTAATCGTCACAGCGTAGCTTGGTCAGGAGCTGACGCATGGCTGGACTTTCGATATAAAAGCATCCAATGGTATTGGCGGATTTGAGCTGTGCAGCAATATTGTTATCCTGAAAAAAACGTTTGGGATTGTCGGTATCAATAATTACACCCAAATTTTCCTGAACAATGGTGCGACAATCTTTGATATGACCAATACCACGCTGTGAAAGGATATCAAATTTTTCAAAACCGATGTCCTCGGCGACATACATATCAAATTGCATGGTAGGAAGCCCTTTGGGCGGATTGTCCATGGCGGAATAGCATGTCAGCGGTTCTTCAGAAATCAATACCCCACTGGCATGGATGGTCCGCTGATTAGGGAAATCAGCCATGCGGTTGTACACACTCAAAATGGTGTTGGTCACCTCATTCTTGTTGAGCATATGCTCGGGCTCATGCACCAATCGGTCGATCTCTGCCTTGGGCAGACCATATACCTTACCGAGTTCACGCAAGATACTGCGCGACCGAAACGTACTCATAGCACCCATCAGGGCGGTGTGGCCTGTCTGATAGCGATTAAAGATATACTCATACATTTCGTCCCTTTCATTCCAGGCAAAATCCACATCAAAATCGGGTGGACTCTTTCGCTTGGGATTCAGGAAGCGCTCAAAGGGAAGGTTGAGGGCAATGGGATCGACATCGGTAATCCCCAAACAATAGGCTACAGCAGAATTAGCTCCTGATCCGCGGCCTACATAATAAAAATTGTGCCCACGGGCATGTCGGCAGATATCATCCGTGATCAGGAAGTAACTGGAGAAGCGCAGATTCTCAATAATCTCAAGCTCCCGTTGGATCCGTTCGGTAGCAATTCGGTCAGTGCGACCATAGCGTCTGGAAAAACCCTCCATGCAATGCTTGTGCAGGAGCTGCTTATCATTGTACCGATTATCGGTAAAGGTCGCTTTATTCTTAACACCTGTAAAATCAAAACTGAATGAACACTGTGCTAGTATGCTGTTGGTATTGGCCAGCAGTTGTGGAAGCTCGGAAAAGAGGCGCATCAGCTTGACCCTGGACACAAAAACTTCATCTTCGGCAGCGACCTGTTCGCTTTCCAATTGCGATATGAGCAGATTATTGTCAATGGCCCGCAGTTGTCGATGTAAGGTATAATCCGCTTTGCGGAAACTAACGGGTGCCTGGATGACACAGCGGTCAAGCACTTTTCGCTCCATTAACTGCACGCGGGTACGCTCGTTGGGACGGATGCCGATGTATTCAAAGTCCCGCAGAGGAAAGGTGTTGACTCTGCTAAAGGGATAGATCACAAAGACCTGTTCAAACTCGGGCGAGCGCTCAGGTGTAGCGCGATTTTCCATATTGAGCTTGGTACGGTATGCATTGATCTCCCGAAAGCCCTGTTCGTTCTTGGCGATGGCAACGAAACAGAGCTGATCACCGTGGCGAAATTCCATACCTGCCAGGAGATTAAGGCCAGCCTCACGCCCCATTTTAATAAACTCCAGCGATCCCGAACTGTTATTGATATCGGTCAGTACGGCGGTATCATACCCCCCTGCGCGCATACCCGAAATAAGATCCTGCAGGCTCAGCGTGCCAAAGCGCAAGCTAAAGTAACTATGTAGATTTAAGAGCATGTTCTCCTCCTTTCTCAGGCGTCGGTGCGCAGATCCCTTTCATCAGAAATTCGGTTCCATAGCGTTTGCGGATCTTGTCCATAGCCTCCATCAGGTTGATCTCCTCGGTACTATCGTCAAAGAGATCGGTCTGATAGGAGCCGTAGATCAGCCCGGAGAACTTGATGCCGATAAGGCGGATCAGCATCCTGCGGCTGTAAAGTTTCTTGAAAAGTGAAAGTACCACCTCCGTTAGCTTTCTGTCCGAATTGGTATAACCTATCTGCAACTGCTGGGTATGGGTATCGAAATTGCTATAGCGGATCTTGAGGGTAACGCAACTGGTGAGTTTCTGATCTTTCCGTAGGTCGAAAGCCAGTGTATCGACCATACTGATTAATGTTCGTCGGAGTACGTCCATATCAATGGTATCCTGCTGAAAGGTATTCTCCTTGGACATGGACTTTTGTTCACGAAAAGGTACCACCAACGAATCGTCCAAGCCATTGGCTTTGCGCCAGATGTTGATTCCATTCTCGCCCAGGACCTTCTGTATGGTGAATACTTCCATCTGCTGTAGGGTGCCGATCTTGGAGATGCCCATATTGCGCAGCAAAGTAAAAGATTTCTCACCAACCATGGGAATCTTACGGATGGATAATGGCGCCAGGAAGCCTTTTTCGGTGCCACCTTGAACTTGTTTTTCGCCGCAGGGCTTGGCTGTACCCGTCGCGATCTTGGAAACGGTCTTATTGACGGACAGCCCAAAGCTGATGGGCAGTCCTGTTTCTTTGATAATCCGTTGGCGGAGTTCCTGTGTCCATTTCCAACAGCCAAAAAATCGGTCCATACCGGAGACATCAAGGTAGTGCTCGTCTATACTGGATTTTTCGACTAGTGGTGTCTCCTCTTCGATAATCTGCGTCACGATACTGGAATACTGACTGTACATATCGTGATCACCCCGCACCACAACGGCTTCGGGACACATGCGCAGGGCCAGACGCATCGGCATGGCGGAATGTACGCCAAACTTACGGGCCTCATAGGAACAGGACGCAACTACCCCCCGGTCGCTACTCCCGCCTATGAGCACAGGTACTCCCCTGAGCTTGCTGTTCTGCAAACGCTCTACAGATACAAAGAATGTATCTAGATCACAATGTACTATACTCCTTTCCATGTTTTTCAATTATCTAACCAGCCGTTCACGATGATCCTTTTGTTAGTAGTTGTATTCAAAATTACTAATATTATTAGCAAATAATCAATACAGAAGAACGATTTAATTTTTATAGCATTAATAGTCAGTCAGATAATTTATATTTAGGAATTAGCATACAGCAACCTTAGTTACTTTTTTAAGTCAAAGATTTTTACAGCAACCGACAGGGCCTAGTGAAGGAGTTGGAAATAGATTATACTTTACTGTTCAAATCAATTAAAATAGTTTTACGGCAATTGCCAATGTCTTTGGGAATTGTTTACGCAAAGGTAACGACAACAATAGTTTTCAATTATTTTATAGGTAATTCAGATAATGAGTCGTTTCTTAACGTCAGCAAAGTAAGAATACATGATGCATATTTTTACAACCTTTAACGGTCATTGTCTGTTATAAGATTTTTCGTGGAATTTTCCTATTTTTATATTAAAGTAGAATTTCGAGAACGGCGAAATACTTAAAGGCCTAAATTGATAGCAAATAAAACCAACCGGATATGTTCAAAACAGCATTAACAAGACGCTTTTATGTGGGTGCATTAGCAGTCATCCTATTACCGCTAAATACTATTGCACAACGATTGCCATTACAAATATTACCTTCTGGCCATATCATTGTAAGTGCCGAGATCGAAGGAAAGAAAGGAAATTTTATTTTCGATACTGGCGGGGGCATCAATCTTTTTTTTGACGAATTTGCCGGAGCGCTAAAAAAGAAGGAGACCTATAATTTTCTCACAGCATTTCGTGCAACAGGAGAAAAAATTATATGCCCTCTTTACCGATCTTCAACCCTTTTGTTCAATGGTAAGGAATTCAAGGATATCCCCTATTCTACGTTCGACATGAAACTGGAAGGTATTAATGGGCTGATCTCTCTTCCAATGCTTTACGATACAGAATTTATTATAGATTATACAAATAATCAACTAATTTTTCCGAAGGAGAAACTGAAAAGTGACAAGATTATTCCAATACAGCTGACTACGCATGCAGATCACTCTCTTGATATCTCCACTTATGTCTACCTGAATGATAAATACAGGATTAATATCATGTTAGACTCAGGTGCTGGCGATGATTCATTTTGGTTCAGTGATAGATTTATCCCTATACTTGGATTAGATCAATCCAAATTGCATGTGACAGAGAGAGCCAGTGAATTTAATCCTGAGGTAAAGACAAAATATTATAAAGGACACCTTGAATCTATCTCCAATTCTTTTGCAAAAGTGGAAAATCCGAAGGTATCTTTTGTGGAGGGTTTGATCTATGAAGGGAAGACAAGTATCAATTGGTTGGGCAAAAAACTGGGATTCAATTTAAAAGACAAAGAAATCTATATATTGGATTAATGCTTCCTCTCTATTAAGCTAATGACTAGTTCCTGCCCTGCAAAGCTGTAATTTTACAACGCTCCTTCGTTAGACCAGGGGATTTCTTGACCAAAGTCAATCTTTTTTATCGAAATATAGTGGAACTTAGTCAATACATCAAACAGAATTAAAAAGATAGCAATGAATTATGCAAATACTGCCTTCACTGAAGTTATTAAGGCTCTACAGGAAAAAAACGGTAGTCGTGCCGCCTACGACCGGATGGAAAAGTTCAGTTATATCGATGGCTTGACAGAAACAGAAAAGAGCTTTATCAGTGGAATGGACAGTTTCTACATGGCCTCGGTCGGAGAAAACGGATTTCCATACATTCAACACCGTGGCGGAGCAAAAGGATTTATTAAAGTCATTAATAAAGATACCATCGGGATTATTGATTTTAGTGGCAACAAACAATATATTTCGGTTGGGAATGTCTCTACGAATCCAAAAGTTTCTTTGATTATGGTTTCCTATCCGAATCGTGCACGATTAAAAATCTATGCTGAAGCTGAAATCGTAGAGATTAACGAAGATCCAGGATTGTACGATTATCTAACACCCCATCACTATAAATTTAAAGCAGAACGAATGATATTATATCATATTAAAGCTTACGACTGGAACTGTCCGCAACATATTACTCCCCGGTATACCGAAGCTGAAATCACCGAAATAATAGCATCCAAATTGCAATATATTGAAAAGCTAGAACAGGAACTTTCTGCGCTGCGAGCAAAGACTTGATCCATATGAACATCATATTTTTCCTGCAACGGGAAAAAAGCTGAATGGAAAAGACCTTTCAATAATTTGGAAGGTCTTTTCTTTTATAATCAATATCTTTGGGCTATGAATATCGAACGCATCACACAATCTTTCCTCAAAAAATTTCCAGGAGATTTTTCTAATAATCCTATGCAGAGAAGTACGCCGAAAGTTTTATTTGCAACGATTAAACCTGCGGGATTTGACAAACCTCAATTAATTACTTTTAACGAGGCTCTTTCTGAGGAAATAGGACTGGGAAAATTTGAAGATAAAGATCTTAATTTTCTGGTAGGATCTCACCTTCCTGACAATATTCAGACCTACGCTACTGCTTACGCAGGACACCAATTTGGGAACTGGGCAGGACAGCTGGGAGACGGAAGAACTATTCTCGCGGGAGAAATCACCAATGCAGCGGGTAAGAAAACAGAAATTCAATGGAAAGGCGCCGGTGCAACTCCCTATTCAAGGCGTGCAGACGGAAGAGCCGTATTGAGATCTTCAGTGCGCGAATACCTGATGAGTGAAGCCATGTATCACTTAGGCGTACCCACGACTAGGGCTTTAAGCCTCGCCTTTACAGGAGAGGATGTGATTCGGGATATCATGTATAACGGCAATCCACAATATGAAAAAGGAGCGGTAGTGATAAGAACGGCTGAAAGCTTCCTTCGTTTCGGACATTTTGAATTAATGTCTGCGCAAGGGGAATACAAGTTATTGCAGGATCTACTTGATTTTACTATTGAAAATTACTTCCCTGAAATCGTTTCATCCGATCATCAGAAATATAAAGATTTTTTTGAAAAGATATGTATCCGCACGGCAGACTTAATGGTAGAATGGTTCAGAGTGGGTTTTGTTCATGGGGTAATGAACACCGATAATATGTCCATCTTAGGTGTAACGATTGATTACGGCCCCTATTCCATGATGGATGAATATAATTTAAATTTCACGCCGAATACAACGGATCTACCGGGAAGAAGGTATGCATTTGGAAAGCAGGGTCAGATTGCACACTGGAATCTATGGCAACTGGCGAATGCCATCCAGCCGATAATCAATGATGAAAAATTCCTAGAAAATACGCTAAGTGACTTTGGAATTTATTTTTGGGAAGCCCATGACAAAATGCTTTGCAAAAAATTCGGATTTGATGGGCTCAAAAAAAAGGATGAAGAGTTCTTTACCAGCTGGCAGAGCTTAATGCAGGAACTGGAATTGGATCATACGTTGTTCTTCAATCAATTAGAAAAAATCACTCCGCAAACAGATTTGGAAGAGCATTTCAGCCCGATAGCTTATACTGTTTTAGATGAAGAAAAGCTCAGAACACTTAAAGACTTTATTGAACAGTACCAGTCCCGTATTCATTCAAATTCGATTTCAAAGGAAGAATCCCTGGAATTAATGAAAAAAACAAATCCTAAATTTATACTAAGGAACTATATGCTTTACCAGTGTATTGAAGATATTGGTAATGGGAAAACAGAAATGTTAATTAAACTAACTCAAGCTTTAGAAAATCCATACCAAGAACTATTTCCGGAATTTTCTGTAAAGCGCCCATCCAACTATGACAACATGGCGGGATGCTCTACACTTTCATGCAGCTCATAACAACTGGTATTTCCTGAACTTGAAGCATTTAAGACTACCCATACGTCGTCCTATTTAAAAAGACGACGTATCCACTGTATTTAGCACTGCTAAACTAAATTCCCGTATCGTATCTCATCGGCTATTCTTTTGTATAGTTTGATTTTCCATTTACATCAACCTGTTTACCCAAATATGTTGGTTTTCTGTTCCTTATAATATCCAAAACGGCCTTCGTAACGGATAGTTTTTCTCTAAATGAATAGTATTTATAACCTGGATAAATGCCTCTATCTGCACTATAGCCGAATGACTTTATGCCCAATTGATCGCCAAGGTAAACACATCTGTTTAAGTGGTATTTCTGAGATACCAAGATTGCGGTATCAACCTTAAAGATATGTTTTGCACGGTACATCGTCGAATAGCTATCAAACCCAGCGTAGTCAATATAAATTTTTGTGGTATCGACGCCATTTTTTTGACAATACAACTTCATTACGGTGAGCTCATCGTATTCGTCCCTTCCGTTATCTCCTGACAACAATATTTTATTAACTTTGTTGTTTTTATAAAGCGAAATCCCAGCATCAAGCCGATCTTTTAAATACCGACTTGGCTGATCACCGTTTATACCAGCTCCAAAGATGATGACTACCTTAGTTTTGGGTACATCTTTAAGTTCGGTGAAAATCATCTTTTCTGTTTTGGCCTTTACATTACAATTGGTTACCAAAACAACAGCTAGACCTATTAGACATAGGATGATAGCAGGTAAAACGAACTTTTTAATCTTCTTCATTAGCTTGATCTTACAACGATTTATAAAGATAGATTTCCTTTACTTCTTTTACAAAAATGCTCAAAAAGCTATTTTATAAACATTCCGGATAGCAACATGTTGTCGTTAAAATTCAAAGTCACTTTATACGGTGAAGTTTTAATTTCGATGAAATTCGCAAAATCCACCGGATGATAGGCTATTTTCAGCTTTTCTAACAACTTGAGCACTTCTTCAAATTTTGAACCTGGTTTTAAGCCATTTTCAAATGAAATATCTACCTTCTTAAAGTCGTTGATGGCGTAGCCATTGATAAAGTTATCTCTTTGGTTATCCGGATTGCTTTTGTTGACAGCAAAGTAAAAGTAGAAATCATGATAGTTATTCTGATAATAGATTTCGTTAGTTTTTCCGGTAGCGCCATCAAACTCTATCATGCGTTCAAAACGTTTGTTTGTGGCTGATTTTACAAAGTCTTCTTCAGTTGTTTTGCCAACAATCAAACCATTGATGTTCCAAGCTTTATCAATTTTTATCGTAGGCTTCTCTTTAACATCTTCTGGCTTGGTCGCATTTTTCATCAAGTCGGCCATGTATCTTTCATTATTGCATCCGCCAAAGTCAATTAAACCATTCATGATATCCCAATAGCAAGTTTTAGACAGATCGGTATTGTTCAGAATGATTAACCTGCGGTAATCTGGAGCGTAAAAAATAAATTTGTTTTGGGCCTTGATATTCCAGTACAAACCGTTGTCGGTATTTGGGTTTTTAGTCCCCTTACCGTATTTCACCTCTAGTTTTTTTAAAATATTGGACTGTAGTCCTGCCGTTTTCATCTCAATTCTTACACCGTAGATTTTACTTTCTGCATCGTAATTTCTTAAAGCTTCATCTAATTCATTGGTATTTTTAGCCTGTTTGAGATCAATATGTCCACCACCAAAGCGTGTAATGCTATCTGTTTTCAGTTTCTCCGCGTCGATTAGAAAAATAATCCGCTGTCCTTCTAAATCAATTCCATCGAAACTATATTGCTTCGATTTCTCAACCTCCAACAATAAACTAAAAGGATATTCAACAGTTTCTACGCCAATCAATAATCGATCATCAAAACTGCTGATTTTTTCAATCGGCTCGTTTAAGTTTAATGTCGCTATATCTATCTTTTCTTGACTTTTGCAAGAAATAATTAGGGGTAAAATGGCTAGTAATAATAATTTATTCATGATTCTTAATTTCGTTCAATAACTGGTAAACTTTTCGTTGCTGCAGGCTTTAAATACCTATCGGTCAACCTATCTAAGTTAATTACCTTCATATTGGCCACAAATTTAGCTTTAAAACCTGTAGGAAAGTGAACGAATTATAATTCGCTGGAGATAAATTATCATTCGTAGGAATTTGCCGTTTTTTCACCGATGTAAGTTAGATTGCTGCCCTACTATTTTGGGATTTCAGTTATCGACAGATTCCGCATTGCAATAGAAAAATATCAGGGATATGATATATTATTTTTAAATTGTACGAACAAAAATTGGTCGTTAACGTATATAATTCAGTATTCGTTTTATGTGATAAGAGAGGATCAGCTTGTCAATACCATTTTTTGTATTCCTATATAAAAATGAAGACTAATAAAGCACATAACGTGGAAAAAAAAGTAGGTATTAAAACACTACCTTTCGGAAGTATATATTTTTTCATTGCTTTCATTTTGCTACCCTATTTCAGTAATGCACAAAACAAAACATCCTTATCAACGGAAGATTGGAAGAATTTGTTAGCCGACCAACTATTCCCCGGCAAAAAAGTTGATAATATAATTTTCCACTTCGACATTCCTTTTGAAGAGAAGTTTATCAAAGTTGATGATAGTACCCTTTTAAATGGCCTACTATTTAAGGCAAAGAAGCCTAAAGGTGTCATATTCTATTTACATGGAAGCAACAATGCATTGGATACTTGGGGTAAAATTGCTCCAATATACACGGCCAAAGAATACGATGTATTTATGCTCGATTATCGTGGTTATGGTAAGAGCCAAGGAAAGGTAACTGACGAGGATACGCTCTATCGGGACATTCAAATTGTTTATGATAAGCTAATGGAAACTTATTCGGAAAATCAGATCGTAGTTTTAGGCCAATCCATGGGCACCGCACTCGCATCATACGTAGCTGCGAACAACCATCCAAATCTTCTGATTCTGCAAGCGCCATATTATAATCTAAAAGACTGGACAAATGATGTCGCTCCTGAATTGGATACCTCCAATATACCCTATAGTTTTGATAATTCCTCTTTCTTAAAGACGGTAAGATGTCCTGTAGTTATCTTTCATGGCAACAAGGATACAGCCGTATATTACGGTTCTTCTGTCAAGCTCTCAAAACTATTTAAGGCTGCTGACCAATTTATCACATTGCAAGATGAAAGCCACAATGATTTCTCGAAAAACAAGGCCTACGTAAATTCAATAGGGTTGATTTTGAAAAAGAATAAATTGGAGTAAATCGTAATTAGTGACCCTAATATTTTTTTGCTAGTATAATAATGCAATCGGAAGATTTATCCACAGAAGTTAAATGTCGGCAATTACGCATCGGAATTTACAGTCCCTTAAGAACAGAACTTATGACTATTATTGTCAGATAGAGCCACTTACTTCACTACAAACGAGTGGGAATGCTGTAAGTCATGATTTCTGTACCGTTAGACTTTTTCACAATTTCTTTTGTATTTCTAAGTATCAATGTATGGTTTCCAAGTTTGCTATATGAAACAAAGTCTCCATCCGGTGTTTGTTTGCAGATAATAAACATATGCCAACCCGCCTCCGCCGGAAGTGAGATAATCACTTTTCTCTCAGACTTCAATTCATTTTCTATCGTTTGAAAAAGGCTATCTATCGGAAAGGTTTCATCCCGTGGCAAAACAAATTTTTGAGAAAAAGTAAATCCGTATAATTCTTTATTGTCAAAGTTACGGAAAGAACCATCACTTTTGTTTTTCCATTCATTTTGTAAATCATAAAAATCAAGATCTACGGCTTTATAATATTTTAGTATCATTTCGACAGCTGATGGAATGCAAGACAATTGAAAGATTTGATCGTGGTTATTCACGACTGTATCAAAAAAATCATAACTATCGCTTTTTTGTGCTTGAGCTTTCGAATGAAAAATAACAGATGTTGACATCAACACCACTAAACTTAAGATAATCTTTTTCATAATTTAAATTATTATTTCCTTTTACCTAACCCCACAAAGGCGTACTAAATAGTCAGAATTTTAGTTCAGAAACATACTATTGCTCGCCATAACATGCTCATTTTAATATTCTACTAATAAAATATAATGGCTAACGGCTGTTTAAAGGCAACGACTTCATTCGCTATCTTTTTTATATATCTATTTTTACTTTTTGGTAGGAAGAACAAGAAACAGACTACAGGTCTATACCATATAAGATGCTTAGTCCTTGCTACGAACGAGAGGGAGTACGATAAGTCATGATTTCCGTACCGCTAGACTTTTTCACAATCTCTTTTGTGTTTCTAACTATTAATGTATGGCTTCCAAATTTGCTATATGAAATAAATTCTCCATCCTTAGACTGTTTATAAACGACAAAAATAGACCAGTTCGCGTCCATATTCAGTGCGATAATTACTTTTTTACCAGACTTCAATTCATTTTCTATGGTTTGAAAAAGGCTATCCATCGGAAAATTGGCATCCCGAGGTAAATTAAATTTTTGGGAAAAGGTAATTCCGTATAATTCTTTATTGTCAAAGTCACGGAAAGATCCATCGGTTTTGTTTTGCCAATCATTTTGTAAGTTATAAAAATTAAAATCTACTGCTTTACAACACTTTAGAACCATTTCGACAGCCGATGGAATACCTGAAAACTGAAAGATTTGATTGTGGTTATTTACAACGGTATCAAGAAAATCACCGTTAACGACTTTTTGTGTTTGAGCCTTCAAATGGTAAATTAGAGATGTGGATATTAACATGACTAAACTAAAAAGAACCTTTTTCATAATTTAAATTATCCTTGATTATTATTGTTTTTTACCAAACGTAATAAAACTGTTCTAAACATATTTTCACTTATAGAAACATCGAAAACCATACAAAGACCCTGCATATTGGAAGCTATTTTTCTTCTAATTTTTATAAGTTGTCAATGATCAACATTTCACCCTCTTAAATATACGTAATAAACTTCTGTAGAAAAGGATGTTAAGTATCTTTCTATTAACACTAAATAAGGGTTTAAAAAATCTAGCTTTAATATCATCAGGTTTTATTACTTTTTACTAAAACGTAAATTTCCCATTATAAACTTAACAGGAGAAACTGAAATCAGCATGATAAAATCGTCACCTTGGCAAGATCGATCCGTACCTCATATAAATCATATGCTAAGCCAGAGCTCGGTCAACGGATTTGCTGAATTTTCTATAAGGTTGTTGAATATGTCAGCTATACATCACAGTCGTTCCCGATACTCCCTAGGTGTTACACCAAGTATTTTTTTTACGTAACGGGTAAAGAAAGAACGGCTTGAGAAATTCATTTCATCGGCAATTTCGGAAATATTGAGGTTCTTATTTTGCAGGTAAAGGAGTATACGTTCTTTTGTGTACCGTTGTATCCATTCCGAAGCGGTGATCCGGGTGTTTAGTTTACAAATGGAGTTGAGATATTTCGGCGTGATATTTAGCCGATCACTGTAAAACTGTACTTCACGTTTGTTCATGCAATGCTCTTGCACCAACTGTACAAACCTTTCATACAGGCTACCGCTCTGCAAACTCCGCTTTCTTCTATCCAGTTCATCTTCAAAAATATGCCACATTTCGAACAAAAACAATTGCATTTGGAGTTTGAGCGCTTCCTTGTAAAACCGGTGGTTAATTTCTACTGATTTATCATACAGCAATTCAAAATTCCGGAGGATTTTCTCCCGGTCTCTTTTATCTGGGTGTAAAATTGGATTTTCCCGTGCGTGAATATAGCTATCGATACTCACTGTCGCACTTGGTAAACTGGTAGTCAGTAAATCTTTGTCAACAAATAATATTGTTGCTTTAAAATTTGTTGAAACAGATAACTCTGAAATAGGCAGGCCTGCCAGCCAGAAGATAAATTCGCCTTTTTTACAATGGAATTTACGACCATCGAACACGAATTTTATCCAGCCACTTTGGCAATAAATATGGGTGTGAAACCGATTTTGAAAATCTTCAGGAAACTGAACCTTTAACGGTGGTTTGTAAAGGATAACTTTTTGATTTACTGGCATATTTATTAAAAACTAAAAAAAACATCAATAATAGGTGATATGTGATATTATTTGCGACATAAATGTAACTAAATACCTTTTAATTTAAGTTAATTTTGCACAAAATAAGCGACAAGACAATGACTACTAAAGATATTTTCGAACGATTAAAAAATGGCGAGACCATTTTGGCCAGCGACCCCGAAGCCTATAAAATGCGTGAAGCATCGTACCATACACAAAAATTGCTTGTACAAATGAACAACTCCACCGAGCCTAAGGAAATTAGGAATTTGCTAAGCCAGATAACTGGTTCGGAGATTGATGAAAGTGTCGCCGTATTTACACCGCTGTACTTCAATTATGGAAAGCATACCAAAATCGGTAAAAACGTATTCATCAATTTCGATTGTACATTTTTGGATTTAGGTGGAATTACTATTGAGGATAATGTATTAATTGCACCCAAAGTAAGCTTACTATCTGAAGGTCACCCTATTGCCCCCGAAAATAGACACGCACTTGTACCTGCCGCAATTCACATCAAAAGAAACGCCTGGATCGGCACAGGGGCAACCATTTTACAAGGTGTAACTGTTGGCGAAAATGCCATCGTGGCCGCCGGTTCGGTGGTTTCAAAAGATGTGCCTGACAACACGATTGTAGGTGGCATTCCTGCAAAGGTCATCAAAGATATCAACTCCTAAATCACAACTTTCATGTCAAATAATATCAAAAATTCACAAAGAAAATTTATTCAACAAACAGTCATTGCCGGTACTGCCTGTTTTTGTGGCAACATTGAACGACAATCCAAGTGCAAATTCGCTCAGAGCTATGTTACCACTTACAATTAATATGATCGAACTAAATAATAACGAAAAATATTACAATTTACCAACCAATTCTTCCGTCGGCGGTGATATTAAATCGGGCGACTTAACACTTTACGGAAGCAATACGCCCGTCCTTTTTTATAAAAACTTCAATACTCCAGACAGTTATACGCAACTCGGGTATATTGACAATTCTTCAGGACTGGCTGCAGCATTGGGAAAGGGAAATGTGGTAGTCAATTTGAAAAACAATTAACATAAAATGGGGAGAAGCTGTGACGGATGAAGTGCATAAAAGTGTGGAATAGGTTTATAAATAGAAATATTATTCAAAATATTGGTTTTATTGGTTGCGAACATTAAGGATACAAAGCGGTATATAAAAGATTGCCGAGAACGCTATGATTTCGCCTTTTTACGCGTACCAAGTAAATAATAAAAGTAGTACTCCAAAAAGGGATATTACTTTTTATTTTTGGCTTAACCGATCGCAATTGGATAGCCAAAATACCTGCATTCCTTAACTTTGTTTTCACTTGAAGAAGGAGTCTCAGTATTTAAAAACAGAAATGATGCCTTGCGATCGGTGCCTGTCAACAATCTATTAATGGCCCAAGTGACCTCAATGGTCTGCATCCCTATAGCGGAAACAATGATCTTATCAACGAGCACAGTATTCATTGGTGCAATGTTCCCCTATAGAAATTTCTGTAAAAGTAAAAACAATCAAATCTCCAACCTACACAATACCACACACACAACATCCTTATTTCCAATTACACCAATTATATTTATTCACATCGACGGCACAAAAAAAATGTATAACGCCCATAAAAAGGAAATATCGAATATTAATTTTAAGTATTTTTTAAATTAAAAATAAAAAAAATTCCCTGATACCGAGAAAATTATTATAAATTTATAATAGTAAAGTAAATATCAAGAGCATCCATTGCTTAGTGTAATATTATTTTGTCTAAAAACTAATAACAATTTAAATATGGCGTTACCGAAAAGCCAATAACAGAGTAGGAAAAACCAAATAAATAAACCATGAATTTATCAATTCATCCATCTGTAGGAGTTGCCCGATTAGGTAATAGCCCTACCGATATCTGTTTATCTCCAAATACCATTGGAGGTCTTCCCTTTGATGCGGATGGCAACGGAAATGCTTTAGGTCCGATCTCAGATTTCAAAGATGCTAAAGGCTTGATCAAACGACAGGGACAGCCCTTTACTATCCTCACAGAGTGGGGCGAAGAAGTTAATCTGGATAGCCCGAACGTAGCATCAATCGAATGGACAGTTCATTTAGCAAACAAAAAAGCAGCTTGGTATCAATATAGTGAACTGCAGGGAAATTTGTTATATGGGACGCAAAACAGCTACCAAAACCAACAGATTCCTTTCAGAAACCCTCATAAAACCACCGAACAGGAAAGACAGACTCTGATTGTAGACCCTGGGCCAAGAACCGTCTCTGGAAAAAGCAAGCAAATTGGGTTCGACAAAAGCAATGTCCCTTACGGATATCCGGCACAATATC
>Ga0308158_10000669_pt1 | contig 48893 bp, 53 predicted proteins | sample PhyBR2_FD_201038 | JGI IMG/M metagenome (GOLD analysis project Ga0308158, IMG submission 201038) | Phyllosphere microbial communities from UC Gill Tract Community Farm, Albany, California, United States - DLSLB.R2 | ecosystem: Host-associated > Plants > Phyllosphere > Unclassified | place: USA... | reverse complement strand
AGCGTCCTCCTTGAAACAGGGTCCTTCCGTGCGTCCGGTGAAAACGAGTGCTACAATAATGTCAGAAGAAGACATGACAAGGAAGGTGAATTCCGTGCAATCACAGGACTTAAATACGATGATGCTCGAATATGTCAATGACAAGGAAGACTATGATGCCTTTGCCGATAAATTAAAAGTCTTATTATCGGAATTGCTCGATGCAGCCGGCATCAAATACCATTCGATCGTCGCCCGGACAAAAGAGTCCGACAGCCTGTACCAAAAAGTGTTACGGCAACCGAATAAATACCAATCGCTCCGGGATGTGCATGATTTGACGGGAATCCGGATCGTGACGTACTTTCACGATGATGTCCGGGAAGCGGCCCGGATCATCGAAAATGAATTTTCAATCGACCGGGATCAATCCGTCGACAAATCCACATTGCTTGATACGACCGAGTTCGGTTATCTGTCGGTCCATTTCGTCGCCGCCTTAAATGAACAGCGGCTTGCGCTCAGTGAATACGGCCGTTTTAAGGATCATACCGCTGAAATTCAAATCCGGTCGATCTTACAACATGCCTGGGCCGAAATCGAACACGATTTAGGGTATAAAAATCCGAACAGCGTGCCGGCGGAAGTCCGTCGCAGTTTTAGCCGGGTTGCCGGACTCCTCGAAATCGCCGATCAGGAATTCGTGAATATCAAAAAACAACTGAAACAATTCGAAGACGAGACGGTCCAACAAATTTTATCGGATCCTCATAAAGTCCGCATCACATCGGATAATTTAAACTATTTTATCGACCATTCCGCTGTCATCAACGATCTCGACAAACAACTGGTCACGTCCCAGATGATGCTCGATTCCGATCAGCAGTTGATCAATGAACTGATCCGGATGTTCCATTATGTCGATATCCGGAATTACGGAGAATTGATTGAAGCTGTCGCCGTCCACAGCCCCCTTGCCTTGAAGTGTGCCCAGGTCATGCCGAACCCGTTCCTGCCCCGCCAAGGAATCGGCATCGCCTATATCTGTATGGCCGTGACGATTGCCGGGAATGACCCACACCGGATTGACTACTTCTTCCGCCGGTTCTATCCAGAGCTCCGGAACGTCGACGACATCATCAAACAAGTCCAACCGTTAACTAAACAGATGATTCAAGAGAAAAATATTGATTAAACTAAAATTTTTCACTATACTAAATCTCGGAAGAAGAAACTACGGTATGGAAAGAGTGAAACTATGGCAACTACATTAGAAGTAGCAAATCGCGATCAGTTGATCGTGGATACAGAAAAAGGATTACGGATGAACTACCGCGCTATCAAAAAAGATGTCCGGAGTATGTTCACGACTTACTTGACGCGAAACGAATTCTTTATCCTGAAGTCGCTTTGCACAAGCAGTCCCCAAATCGCATCGGCTTTATCCAACGAATTTCAGTTTTCAGCGAGTATGATCACGGCACTGGCCGATGAGTTGACGAAAAAAGGGCTGATTTCACGCGAACGAAGTGAACTCGACCGTCGTGTCGTCGAACTCCGGGCAACGGAAGACGGGATTGAACTGTACGGGAAACTTGAAGCAATGAAGATGGAATACCTGTCGGACGTCTTCGCCGACTTTTCGGATGCCGAACTCGATACGTTCCGAACATTATTAACGAAACTCGAGCAACAAAATTAATCTCGTTCCCTTCAGCCTGACTGGTTGAAGGGTTTTTCTATCGATATCATATGCGAGGAGTGACTTCAGATGACAGCTTTTCTGATGCTTGAGACTACGCAGTTACGGATTCAAGGTGCCGTCGATCCATCCGGACAGGATACGTATACGTTTAAAGTGTTTCGCGCAGACGACGAAACCAGACTCGGAACGGTGAGCGTCACAGCCCTTCTTTGTCAGGACGTCCGGACAGCACATGTCCATTGCCAGATCAACCCGCTGTTTTTACGACAAGGTCATGCCACCGAAGCACTTCCTGTTGTGCTGGCATTCGTCTTCAAAAAACTTGATTTTCAACAGGTTGAAGCTTCAATCGCTCCGGACAACGAACCGGCACTCGCTGCCGCTTCTCGGCTTGGGCTGCAGTTCCGCTACAGCGTATTACCGGATGAACAGCCGCATCGTCCCCTGACCTTCGTTTATCATCATCCAGACAAAGTATCTTCTGAGGTGAATTTCGACCTTGCTGCCGTCTCGCGTCTCCGTCAAGCGAAACAGTATCACGCCGCAAAAGCTGTCGTCGCCTCTTACCTGAAGCAGGCTCCAGACAATCCACAAATTCATTACCAGATGGCATGGTGTCACGACAATCTGGGGGAAGAAGCCGCGGCTGTCCCACATTACGTCGCTGCCATCGAACAGGGTTTGACTGCTCCCGATTTACAGGATGCGTACGTCGGACTCGGCAGTACGTACCGCGCCCTCGGCCGTTACGATGATGCTTACCGGACGCTGACGGAAGGACTCGTCCACTTTCCGCAGCATGCCGTCTTGCAGACGTTTTTAGCACTGACGTTACATAATCTCGACCGGTCGGCCGAAGCAATCGAACGGTTGATCGGAACGCTTGTCGATACGACAGAAAATCCGGAAATTCACGCGTATGCCCGTGCCCTGCGCTTTTATGCCTCTCGAGTCGACGAGACCTGGGACGGGAACTGAACTAAAAAAACCGTGTCCTGACCGAGTCAATCGGTGAAAGGCACGGTTTTTTCTGTCGAACGAAAAGTCCGCTCAGACGATCATGTCCGGTCAAACGTCTCATACCAAATCGGGACGGCACACTCAAACCGCCGGTGATCGGACAACACACGTTCGAGTCGCCGGCGCATCTGGTCCATTTCCTCCGGTGCATGCCGGCTTGTCCAGACGATTGATGAAATACAAGCCATCGCCAGATAGACGCTGTAGACACGCCAAAACAGCTCCGGAACGTCTCCTCCGAAATAACCGTCGACTTGACCGACCGCAAATGCAATACTGTCGTCGACCTGAAACAGTCCCATTTTGACGAAATCATGCCACGGGTCGCCGACATCCTGATTCGAGAAATCGATCAGTCCGACAAGGTGTTCCCCGTCCGTAATCAGATTTCCGAGATGAACATCATCGTGTTGCAGCCGGTTCGGCCGTCCCGCGATCAAATGGAGGTTTCGTTCGATGAAGGACAGAATGATTTGATCGTCGGTCAACGGTCTTTCTTCTTGGTACAGCGCAACATACCGCTTGTGTTTTTCGAGGCAACGGACCCCCCACTCCGTCGCCCGGGGCACTTCATGCTGATGGATCCTGTGTAACAAGTGGCCCGTCTCCTGCCCGAGTCTGTACATCTTGTCCCGACTGAGCGGCAAAGACGCTTGGATTGTCGTACCTTCGAGAAAACGATAGTGGCTGTAACAGACAGCTCCTGCCGGAATCCGCTTCAAATGGAGTGGTTCTGGGACCGGCAACCCATCTTGTCGCAACTGTTGCAAAAGCTCAAACTCCCGCTTTTTCCGCTCAAATAACGCCAGCGGAGCAGTATGAATGATGGAAAGACCACTTTCGTCGCGCGCCGTGTATTTCGGTGAATCAGTATAGCGCGTCGGAAGACGGTTCCAGTCGGTCAAGGAACGGAGCTCCGGTTCCGCTTGCAAGATCTGTAGCCAGACATCCATCCGCGTTCCCCTCCTCTCTTTGACAATACTAAAAACAGCAGGGAACGTTCCCTGCTGTTACGATTCGGACGGTTGTCCGGGAATATACGCGGAAATGATTCCTAAAAGATCCGCATAGGCTTGTTCAAAATCGATGTTTTCAATCATATAATCGTAATGATCACGCTCTTTCCAGGCATCGGCGTAATCGACGAGCCGCGCTTCGAACTCCGGTGTATCGCCCCGCATCAGCAACCGCTCCTTCATCAAATCCGGCGGAACGGAGACGAAAATCGTAATGACGTGATCGGCAAACAACGTTTTGAACGCTGTCGCCCCCTTCGGATCAATATCCTTGATGACAATTCCATCGGTCGCAAGAATTTCTTCATACGCCTGCCGCGGTGTCCCGTACCAGGCCCGGTGGACGTGGGCATATTCAATGAATCCGTTCTCCTGAATCAATTGTTGGAACGTCTTGACGTCAACGAAATGATAACTTTCCCCGTCGTGTTCCGTCGGACGTTTTGGTCGTGTCGTCACGGACGGAATAAAGCGGACCCGTTCATATTCCTGGCGTAATCGTTTGATCAAGGAAGATTTCCCGCTGCCCGATCCACCAATCAACAGAATGATTTTACCTGACATCGTTCTCCTCCTTTTGTTGTTGCACTGCCATGAAATAGCTCGAAAAGCGAAGTGCAAATTGTTCGAGTTCACTGTCTTCGATCACACCGTAAATGGGGCGGATGACGACAAGATACCGGTCATACGTTAAAATCCGGGATACGTCATTTCGAGTCATCTGCACATTTTTTTCAGGGTAACTCGCGACGTAATACCAATCGACGGCAATACGCGTCGGTGTCGGACTGGAATAAATCCAAGTTTGGTTCGAACGGTTATGCTCGATCGTACTCGTTCGGTTAAACCGTTGTACCATCTTCAATTCGGTTTTCGCATCGCGGAGTCCTGCCTGAAAATCATTTGGTCGTGTCACCGATTCCTCCACCTGTTTCGGTTTGGGTGCCGGCAGACTGGCAAAACCAATCTGCAGACCGATGACGAGTGCGACCAATGACGCTAAAATGATAAACAGATGCTCCTTCCGCATGACGCTACCTCCTTATGGGATGGATAGACTTTTCTGAAATGCTTGTGGATCGTTGACGATGACGGCGTCAATCCCGATCTCGATCATCCGTCTGACATCGTCAGCCGTTTTCGGCGTATAGACCCGGACTTCAATCCCGGCTTGATGGGCCAGCATGACATCTTCTTTCGTCACCCGGCGGTAATCCGGATGAATGGCCTTGGCTCCGAGCAGGATCGCTTGTTGTTCCGGATGATACAACGGATACGGATAGAGAATCGCCGTCTCGATCGTTGGATCAAGTTCCCGGACGGTTGCGACCGAATAATGATTAAACGAACTCAGAATCAGACGGTCGTTCGCAATGCCGTGAGCGCGACACCGTTCGAGTGTGTACGCTTCGATGCCAGGATACCGGATCGTGTCCGTCTTCAGCTCGATATTGAGCAGAAGTTTTGTTGGTGCAAGCAGAGTGAGTACTTCGTCAAGCGTCGGAATTGTCGTCTGTATCGGTCCGCCGTTCCCTTTGAACCGTGCTCCCGCATTCAGTCGCTTCAATTCAGCCAGTGTCAAATCAACGACCCGTCCCATTCCGTCCGTCGTCCGGTTGACCGTCTCGTCATGAATGATGACACCGACTCCGTCGCGCGAAAAATGAACATCAAATTCAATGCCGTCGACATATGGGATCGCTGCTTCAATCGCTTCGAGCGTATTTTCCGGAAACCGATCACTCGCTCCGCGATGGGCGAACCACTTCATCATAATGCTTCGACGACCCGCGTATATTTCGCCGTCAGGTAGTCGATCAATGGTTGGACGGAAATCGATTGTCCAGTCGCCGCTTGAATCAATTCTGCCGGAGTCTTTGCTTTTCCGTGCTGATGAATGTTGACGTTCAGCCATTCCTTGATTGGTGCCAGTGTTCCGTCAGCAATCAGTTGATCGACATTGGCAACATCACGGCGCAACGCTTCGTTCAGCTGAGCGCTGTAGACGAGTCCGAGCGCATAACTCGGGAAGTAGCCGAATGATCCGCCGGACCAGTGGACATCTTGCAGGACACCTTTTGCGTTAGACGGGACATCGACTCCGAGGTATTCCTTGTAGAGACGGTTCCATTCCGCCGGCAGGTCTTTGACTTCGAGTTCACCCGTAATCAGACGTTTTTCGAGCTCATAGCGAATGATGATATGCAGGGCATACGTCAATTCGTCCGCTTCGATCCGGATCAGCGATGGTTTGACTTCGTTGACCGCGGCATAAAACGTCTCAAACGGGACATCCGTCAAAGAAGGAATCGCTCGTTGCAGACCGGCATAGCGGGCTGACAGGAATCCTTGGTTGCGGCCGATGAAGTTCTCAAAAAACAACGATTGCGATTCATGAATCCCCATCGAAGCTCCTTCACCGAGTCCGAGCGTATCGAGCTCCGGAGCGATGCCTTGCTCATACGTTGCGTGTCCGGCTTCATGCATCGTTCCGAAAACGGAATTGCGGTAATCATTTTCATCGTACTTCGTCGTGACACGGGCATCTTTCCGGTTGATCGTCGTCTGGAACGGATGAACGGTCTCATCGAGTCGCCCGGCCGTAAAGTCATAACCGATGTCCTGTAACCATTCGTGATTCAATCGAATCTGTGTTTCGCGGTCGGCTGACCAGTCGAGCGTCGGGAACGTTTTCCCGTCGAGCTGTTGCAGAAGCGTGATAATCGCCTGGCGCAGTTCCGCAAACAACGGATCAAGTTCCGCGACCGTCATGCCTGGCTCGTAATCATGGAGTAACGCATCGTACGGATGGTTGTCATACCCCCAGTACTCAACGAACTTCCGTTCCATCTCGACGATTTTTTCCAAGTATGGTGCAAACAAGTCCCAATCATCCGCATCTTTCGCCTTTTCCCAAACACTTTCCGCTTCTGAAATCAAGGTGATGAACGTCTGGTATTCCGCTTCCGGAATCTTCGAGTCGCGGTCATATGCTTGTTTCGCTTTCGCGTATGAGACCGCTTCGACGCCTGTCAACGTCTCTTGGCCCATCGCTTCGAGTAACGTCTGATACGCTGTCCCCGTCCGGCGGCGGAAACTTTCCGTCGACAGGAATCCGATTGATTTTGAACGGTTGTCGGCCGATTGTTCCGGCATGTATGTCCGCATGTCCCAGTAAAGTAACGCGACGGCTTCGTCGTATGCCCGAAGCGCCTCAAAATGGTCACGCCATTGTTGTAAAGTAGTCATTAAAATGCCCCCCTTGAGCTAAGTATTGGCTGTACATTTTCAGCATATCACAAAATGTTCAAAACTTTCACACAGGAGTCGTTTTATGAAACCATCCCCGCTTAAACGTCGTATAATATAAAAGAAGAGAAAGGAAGTGGCATGTGTGAAGACAGATTCCGAACTGGCTTGTGCCATCCGGCTGACGGAGACTCCGGAAGGTTACACGGTAACGTCCCATCCGGACGAACTGGAGTGGATTGGAACAGGCCGCAGCGCCTTTGTATTTCGCATCACCGGAACCGACCGGGTCATCAAAAAGTTTTTCCCGTCGCACCGACATCTTGCAGCAATCGAAGGATCGATTTACGAACAATTGGATTCGTTTGCGACGTACGCCAAACAGTATGAATATGGTCCAGACTACCTCGTCATCGAATACATCGAAGGACAGACGTTGTTCGAATGTTTGATCAGCGGCACGCTCATTACGGACGATGTCATCCAAACCGTCGATCAGGCTTTAGCAGAAGCCCGCTCGGTCGGCTTGAACCCATCCGACATTCATTTACGAAACATCTTGTTGACGCCGACCGGCACGCGAATCATCGATGTCGCACGGTTCCGGCAGACGGATCCGTGTACGCAGTGGGATGACTTAAAACGGGCCTATCAGTATTTTTATGCGAAACCGTACTTCCCGAAACGCTTTTCCGAATCCTTCCTGAACACGATCGCGGACGTCTACAAGGGACGTTTGTTTGAGTCGATGCGAAAGACAGGGTAAACCAAAACGACCGACAATCCAGTGACTGTCGGTCGTTGTTTTACATATAACTTCAATATTTTAACTGAAATGGAGTGATTTTCAAATGAAGCGTTGGCAAAAAATCGGGCTGTGGATTGGTGGATCCGTACTCACCTTGTTCATCGTCTTACCCCTTCTGTCTCCGGTCGTATTTTCGAATGAGACGGAGAGCGGTGCCATCCGGCATTATCTGTATGAAGCGGGTCATCCGTACCAAAGTTACACCGCCATCCTCGATAAACGAATGCTTGATCCGGAATACGGCCGGATGTATGATGTCGTGTGGTACGACTATGACAGTGAAACCGGCATGACCCCGACGATCTGTTACAGCAAAAAAACAGCACAACAGTATAGCGTCAGTTGCGGAACGGGTCCTTGAAGGATCCGTTTTTTTGAACATGTTTCTTTTTTTACCTGTTATGACAGCTGACGGTTTGGAAGGAGTAGAATTGTTCGTTCCTGTATGAAATCATTTTATACATAGATTACGGGAATTGAAATAAAATTAACGGACTCGTTTTGCTCGACAGAGGCTTGCAAGTAACGTCAAGACAACCAGCACCGCCGTTTTTGGAATTCCTCGTTTCATCGTCCAGTCCCCCTTTTTAACTAAATTTAGCGAGAATTCTCCCACCTCTAAGCGTACCGGGGCGAAGTCGAGCGTAGGTGGGAGATGAATCGCCCCTCTTAGCAAGACTGCAATCGTTTGATAAAATCAGTGTGACTGACCAAAAGGACTGATATATCAATGAAAATGGACACAAATAAACATTCAGTCTTCCTTCTGAATTATCACCTTGTCCTCGTCGTGAAATACAGACGCAAAGTGATCGATGACGCCATCTCGGAGTTCGCGAGACAGACGTTCGAACGAATCGGCGCCTCGTATCACATCACGCTGAACGAGTGGAATCATGACGGCGATTATATCCATGTGCTCTTCAAAGCACACCCGAACACGGAGATGTCAAAGTTTCTGAACGCTTACAAGAGCGCAAGCAGTCGACTGATCAAACGAGACTTTCCGCATGTCAAGAAACAACTATGGAAAGAAATGTTTTGGTCTCGAAGTTACTGTCTGGTGACGACCGGAGGTGCGACAAGCGACGTCATCAGACACTATATCGAAAAACAAGGAAAGGAGTGATTGCTTTGCTGAAGGCGTACAAGTTTCGACTCTATCCGACGAAACCACAACAAGAATATTTCGTGAAGACGTTCGGTTGTGTCCGTTTCGTCTACAATAAGATGCTCGAAGAGCGGATCCAATTGTATGAAGATTCGAAGCTCAATCCTGACGCGAAGCAGAAGCTCCCAACCCCGGCGAAGTACAAGCCCGAATTCCCTTTCCTCAAAGAAGTCGACAGTCTTTCTCTTGCGAACGCTCAGATGGACTTAAACCAGGCGTATCAAAACTTTTTTCGAGATCAGTCTGTCGGGTTTCCGAAATTCAAATCGAAGCACAACGACCGAGCCTCTTACACAACAAACAATCTGAAGGGAAGCATCCGCATCGAAGATCGTAAGGTGAAACTTCCTAAAATCGGTTTTGTGAAGTTGAAACAACATCGTCCGTTTGATGGTGTGATCAAGTCCGCGACGGTCTCGATGACGAAGACGCGGAAATTCTTCATCTCCATCCTTGTCGATCAAGCCGAAGCGCAATGGGTTCCAGCCCAAAATAAAGTAGGAATCGACCTTGGTTTGGAGCACTTCGCCATCATGACAAATGATGAGCGTGTTTCTGAGAAAGTTGACAATCCTCGTTTTCTTCGAAAGTCCGAAGAGAAGATAAAGAAGGCGCAACGCGCCTTGTCCCGCAAGAAGATCGGGAGTAAGAACCGAGAGAAGGCGAGGATCATCCTCGCCAAGAAGCATGAAAAGTTGCACATCAACGTCAAGATTTTCTTCATAAGCTGTCGAAACGGATGGTTGACGATAACCAAGTCATCGTCGTCGAGACACTTAAATCGAAGAACATGATGAAGAACCATAAGATCGCCAAATCGATTGGAGATGTCAGTTGGTATGGGTTCGTCCGACAGTTAGAATACAAATGCGCATTCTACGGACGAACACTTATCAAGGCGGATCAATGGTACGCCTCGACCCAAATCTGTTCTTCTTGTGGAGTAAAAGGCGAGAAGAAAACGATCGATGTACGCGAATGGACGTGTACTTGCGGTGCGCATCATGATCGAGATATCAATGCAAGTATCAACTTGTTGCTGTTAGCAGACTGAAAACCCTTCAGGGTGGGAACCACCCGATGAGCTTGGCAAATAATCGTAGCTCTTAAAAGTACGGTCTTCCCAAGAAGCTCCCCCTTCAATTTGCGAAGCAAATAAGTGGTGAGTAGTTCACAGAATCGCGTTCGCAATCAGCAAGTCAATTTTACGGACATCGACCTTTTTGTTGAGATTGATTTTGATCGTTCCGGCCCGTGTAAACAGTTGGACTTCCGAATTGATGTCAAACATCCCACCGGCGTTTTCCGTTGAATACATGTTGATCGACTTATAAGGAATCGAATAGACTTCGACCTTCTTGCCCGTCAATCCTTGAGCGTCGCGAATGATCAACCGGTGTGTCGTAAAAATCGCGACGTCCCGGATCGTCTTATAGGCGGACAACGCGTCTTCCCCTTGAATCAATAATCCTGTTACGTCTTGCGGGATGTCACACTCGGAGACAAAGGTCCATGCGAGTTGGCTCAGTGGATTGCTCATCAAACATCGCCTGCTTTCTGCTTTTGATTGGGTTACCTGTCTAGGATAGCTGATTTTCTTGTCTGTACCAAGTCAGGCGGAACGGTCCGGCTTCACTCGCGAAAATGGAGACGAAACAAAATCATGCCGGCGAGTAGGACCGACCGTGTCTCAAGATCCGGGACATCAAACGTCAGCAGGTGCCGTTTCCGGTGACTTGTCGCAATCGTTGTCTTGTCGCGTCTTACTTCAATCCGTCGGGATAACCGGGGCGACCGGATCTGATACGTCTCGCCACGATATGTCATCTTTAGTACTTCAGTAAATTCGACGGCGTGCCGGACCGTATTTTCGGTTTGGATGTCCCCGACGGTTTCGCCACCTTCCTCAATCATCCATTCGGTCTGATTGCTCCACAGTCGTTGACCCGCTTTTTCCTCGAACCGGAGTTCGCGCTGCGAAAAATCAAAATCGAGATTCAGAAAAAAATTTTCCACTTTCGGAAAAGCGACGAACCAGCGGTGCCAGGCCTGTTCAAACGTCCGGCGGTAGGAACCGACAATCGTCTCCGACCGGTAGATCTGTTTGATGCCCGTCGATTGACGGTCACTGAGCAGCGACGTGTAACCGGTTCCGCCTCCGTTAAACGCGGTATCCCGTTTTTGCTGCCACCGCTCAATCCAAAAGAGCAACAGGGCCGCTGGGAGAAAAGCAACGAGACTCCCCCACTCCGTGATGCGGAAAATGTCAAAATACAGTCCCCGCGCCGTCAGGGCAACGACACCGAGTACAAACATGCCGATACAATAGACCATTTCCCCGCTCCTTTCCTGATAAGAATTGATTTCATTCTTCTGACTTTATGCTAAACGAAGGGGTTAGACAGAGCAACGTTTTTTCCTTTCTTCTTCCATCAAAAGAATTTTAACACCCATTTTTTAGTTAAAAAACAGGTTTTACAACCCATTTGTCGAATAAGAAACAGTAGAAGTTTTTTTACCTATATGTTCAATTATCGCAAGGAGGTTGGTCCAGGTTATTCCTATTGCTCGTTAAAGCGTCAAACCGTTCTGAAGCCGGTCTGTTTCCGGATCCACTCCTTCAGGAAGCGATGACCGCCTTTAACCGGGACCTGGTCGAAGCCGACGTCCGGGTCATGGCAAAAGGACTGCACCCGACGCGGGAAGCCGTTCGCTTTTCGTTTCACCAACCAAATGAAGAACCGGACGTCACATCCGGACCGTTTGAACCGTCGGCGGACCAATTGGCAGGATTTATTTTGATCGATGTGGCGTCAAGAGAGGAAGCGATTATCTGGGCCAGACGTATGCCGGATCCGCAAGGTCACGGTGAAGGACAAATCGAGTTACGCCAAGTATTTGAATGAAAAAAAATGAATTAATGCTCAGTTATAAAAACAGTACGAAGGTTATTAAGGACAGTCAGACTGTCACCGCAATTCTCTCGGTCGGAGCGACGGAACAGTTCGGACCGTATCTGCCGATGCATCTTGATACATTGATTGCAGAGCACCAGGCCACTGTCTTCGGTGAACGGTTAAACGCCTATGTCTTACCGACGCTTCCGTTTAACACCTCCGAAGAACATGCCAATCAAATCGGGACCGTCACCGTCAGCCCGACGGTGTTATCGATGATGCTCGAAGAAATCATCGTCAATCTGCACCGGCAAGGGTTTACTCAATTCATCCTCTGCAACGGGCACGGCGGTGCATACTGGGAGTCGGCTTTCGTCAAACAGGTTAACTTTAAGTATCCGGAGATCGTCATCATCACGACGGACGGTTGCTGGGGAAGCTTTGAACCCGGTGTCTATTCGCCGGACGAACTGGCAACGATCGGTGAGACGTTTTGGACGACCTTTACCGAAAAACGGGCGGAACACTTGAAAGAAACACTAACGACGGCAGTCCGCCTGCGAAACCTGCCGGGAAGAAACGAGGACTGATGATGAACGAAACAATTCGGATGCACGACGATCTGGTACAGATGCTTGACGCTTTACTCCGGGAACCGACCGCTTTTTGGGACGGATTTTATGCCGACCGGACAAAACGGATTCCTTTTTTCGTCGACAAACCGGATGAGAATCTGGTCCGCTATGTCGAACAACTGGAGATTCCGGTGAACCGGGTGCTCGAACTAGGAAGCGGTCCCGGACGAAATGCCTTGTATCTCGCGGAACACGGTAGTCAGGTCGACGCAATCGATCTTGCCCAGACTTCGATCGACTGGGCCAATGAACGGGCACGGGAGCGGCAACTCGACATTTCGTTCCGTCAAGGAAACCTTTTTGAATTGCCGTTCGAACAGGGCGCCTATGATTTTGTTTATGATTCCGGTTGTTTCCACCATATCGCCCCGCACCGCAGACACGACTATATCCGCGTCGTTTCCGATGCCCTGCGGCCGGGCGGCTGTTTTGCCTTGACCTGCTTTGTCGAAGGCGGACAGTACGGCGGATCCGACATGACGGACTGGGATGTGTACCGGCAACGAAGTCTAAACGGCGGTCTCGGCTTCACGGAAGAGAAACTGCGGTCGATTTTCGAACCGTTCGAGGTTCTTGATATCCGTTTGATGCAGGAAGCGGCTCCGACCGATTCCGTCTTCGGACTGTCCGGACTGTGGACGGCCCTGTTCCGAAAAAAATGACCAGATAAACAAAACCGGTGTCCCCTTCAGCATTTGGAGGAGGTACCGGTTTTGATCTGTTTTGTCACTTCGTCACGGCTTTTAAATCAATTTGAACGAGCTCCCGTAAATCGTCAATGATCACATCTGCCTGTTCTAGTTCTGCTTCGTTCGAAAAATCGAACCGGCAACCGACGGCGGGTAATCGGTTGACCTTGGCTGCCTGGAAATCGGAAATCCGGTCTCCGACGACAACCGCTTCCTTTAACCCGTGATGCGACAAGATATGTGCAACCAGATCACTTTTTTGCGACGAAGCAACGTCTTCGATGCTGTAGACACCGTCGAGCCAACGGTCAAGCGCATACTGCCGGACGATGGCCGTTAAATACACTTTCCAGCCGTTGCTCGCGATATACAGAGCATGTCCGTTTTCCTGTAACGCAGCCAGTACTTCTTCCGTCCCCGGATACAAGGCACCTTGCCCTTGTTCGATGTGACGGATCAATGCGTCTTGGAATATCCGGTCAACGAGTGCCCGTTCCTCGTCCGAATGCCCCGGCAGTAAGGTTTGCCAAACTTCCGGTAACGACACTCCCATGATCGTCTGATACTCAGCCAGCGGTGTTTCCCCGGTCCAGCGACCATTCATGCGTAAGAAGTCGAATGCATCTTCTAACGCATGACCAAGAATCCGGTTCGTTTGAAATAACGTGCCGTCCATATCAAAGATATACGCCTGTTTCATATTGATGTCCTCCTTGACGATTAAGAGACGACTTCTCATCAGTTGTCTCCATTTAGTAACAGATTTCTTCAGACAACTTACTCATTTTGTTGATTTTCGGGTAAAGATAGTTAACGGGACAGGTCGTGTTGCAGTAGAAAAAAGGAGATGAACCATCATGATGGTGCTCATCGTGGTCGCCTTAGCCGTTATCAGTATCGTTCTGTTTGTCCTCTATAATAACCATAACAAAATCGTTTAGACGTAACTCGCGAGACTGCGATCACTTCAAATCCCCCATCCTGTTGACGATCTATCTAATCAATGGGATGGGGGTTCTTTTAGTCACGCTTCATTCAGTAAATCATGGTGCACACGGGCTAGGGCTAGCGGTTGGAACAACAGCTCTTTCGTCCTGATTTGATGTTGCAACATCTCGACTTCCATCCATGCTGCCGCGTACTGATCCTGATTGACCAATCCTGTTTCCCGCGCCGTCTCCAACTCATCCGCATCCAAAATCAGGCACTCGCCGGACGGCAACAAAGCCAGATCCAAAAATAAATCGTCCCAGAAAATCCCGGTCGTATCCCGCCCATGTCGAAGACAAATATCGATGTACGATTGAATAACCTGTCCGTGTGCATTGAACATCGTCGTGACGACGTGCTTCTGACCTGCCGGAAACTGTTGGAGCCAGGAATAACCGTCGCCAACAATCTCAATCTCCTGCTCCGAATAACGAACCAATAACGGATGCGTTACTTCGATAAGATCAAGCCGGGTCACGTATCCTGTAAACGATGTCGTCTCAAGATACCGTTCCCGGTAATGCCGTTTTACGATCCGCTTCCACGATGATCGGGCGGCATATTTACGTTGTGTCATGTTCGACCACCTCATATCCCATCATATCACTTGAAAATCAAGACCACTTGTCTTTTTTGTAAAAAAATCCCTCTTTTCTCTAGACGTTGTTCCTTCGGGAGCGGTAAGATGAACAAGCATATACTTAGTTGAACTGGAGGCGCTGTTATGTCACATACTCCCCGGATCGCCCTCGTCACCGGTGCAAGCCACCCGCTTGATATCGGCACAGCCATTTGCCGGAAGCTTGCGGCAGAAGGGATGACGATTTGTTTTACATACTGGAAAGCGGATCGTAAATGGATCAACACGTTTCAAGCAGAACTGGCGGTAAACGGTGTCCGAAGCGAGGCGCTCGAAATCGACTTGTCGGCGCCGGATGCGGCAGAACGTGTGCTTGCGCATACGTGCTCGACTCTCGGCACCCCGTCCGTCCTGATCAACAATGCGGCACATTCGACACAAACGGATCTCGCGACGCTTGACGCGACGGCACTCGATGCCCATTACGCCGTCAATGTACGGAGTACGCTTTTATTATCGACCTTGTTTGCCCGGGCTTTCGCAGAAGCCGGTTTGCAGGACGGCCGAATCGTCAATTTGACGTCCGGCCAGGATCTTGGCGCGATGCCCGAAGAACTGGCCTATGCTGCAACGAAAGGGGCTGTCTCGTCTTTCACGACTTCCTTTGCGACAGCCGTCGCACCGCTCGGCATTACCGTCAATGCGCTTAATCCTGGACCGACCGATTCGACCTGGATGACGGACGACATCCGGACGCACCTGATACCGCAGTTTCCGCTCGGACGGATCGGGACACCGGAGGACGTTGCACGCACGATTGCGTTTCTCGTCAGTGCAGACGCCGCCTGGATCACCGGACAGGTCATCCATGCCGAAGGCGGATTCGCACGGTAAACATCCATATTGTCAAAACGATGAAAAAGAAAGGATTGATTTAAATGGGATACATCTCAGAATTACGGCAACTCATCGGCAGTCGTCCAATCATCAGTGTCGGTGCTACCATCCTTGTGACAAATGACCAGCAGGAAGTTTTGTTCCAACACCGGTCCGATACGCTTGACTGGGGACTGCCTGGCGGATCGATGGAACTCGGCGAAACGCTCGAAGAAGTCGCCATCCGTGAACTGCAGGAAGAGACTGGATTACAGACAAGCGAACTGGAACTGATCGGTGTCTTTTCCGGTCCCCGCTTTTACTACCAGTATCCGAACGGCGATGAAGTGCATGGCGTCATTCATCTCTATCATGCGAAAAACGTCACGGGGACACTTGCGATGCTTGACGGAGAAAGTCTTGACTTGGCCTACTTTAGTCAAGCGACGTTACCGGAAAGCATTGAAAGTCGGGCCAACGAACTGATGCAGCAACTGGGAGATTCCTTTTGGACACTCGAAAGTTCGTTTTAATTTTTCCCCTCCAAAGACAACGAGATCTACGCTTTGGTCCAGATGACGGACTGAAGGTAGATCTCGTTTTTCATTTATTTCTTCAGCAAGTCATATTCCCGTCCCGAAACCGGCTCCAGCCAGTCCGGAGTCCCTGCCGTGATAGTCAGGTGCGAAAACCAGCTGTCTGACGTCGCCCCGTGCCAATGCTTGACGCCGTCATATGTGACGACCGTATCTCCGCTTCGCAACAGACGGGCCGGTTTGCCCATCTCCTGATACCACCCTTCCCCATCTGTCACGAGTAGGATTTGATATCCGCCCCGATGGATATGCCAATGGTTGCGACAGCCCGGTTCGAATGTCACCTGACCGACTGAAATTTCGAGCGATGAATCATTGACTAACGGATGGAGGTAACTTTGTCCCGTGAAATACGCTTCAAAGGCTTCATTTTTTTCTCCCCGTTGAAAAGGATGTTCTACAGGTGTCTTCGATTTTGTCATAGTTGTCCTCCCTCTCCTTCATACCATTGCACGGAAACAGACTGGTTTCCGAACGACGCCTGGATTTCCTGAAAACGACTGATTTTTCCAATCCGTGTATACGGAACAATCGGTTCAGCCGCTTGATAAAAAATCACCAGGCAGTTATTTTGATACAGTAGCACGTCTCCGGCTTCAATCGTCTGAATCGGTTGGGGATTCGCCGGAAACGACTTATCGAAATAATAGTATTTCTCATTCTGGTGTAAATCATCCATCTGAATTGTAAACGGCATTTCCGCAAGTATAGCTTTTACCGTCGCGTTATCTTCCAGTTGTACGGAAGCAACCTGACCGTTGACGTTGATGTTCATCGTATCGCTCTCCTTGATTTCTTGTTTGACTTCGGTTGAAACCGAAACTGACGGACCGCAACCTGAAAGTCCGAGCGAGAGGAGAACGATGACAGTCCCGACTCGACGCTTCATGTCAGTCCTCCGATTCATCGATATAACGGATGATTCGCGCCGGAGTGCCGGAGACAATCGCCAAGTCCGGTACATCTGTTGTCACGGTCGCATTTGCTGCGACAATCGCATGTTTACCGACGGTCACGCCCGGCAGAATCGTTGCCCCTGCTCCGATCCAGGCATTTCGTTTCAGGTGAATCGGTTTCACCGACAGCCCCCGCCGTTTCGACGGACTGACCGGATGATTGACGGTCAACAACTTGGCAAACGGACCGATCAGCACATGATCATCAATTTGAATCGAACCGAGATCCGTCAACATGACTCCGCGGTTGATGAAGATGTCTTTCCCAAGTGAGATATGCCGTCCAAAGTCTGTATAAAACGGGGGTAAGACGACAACACTCTCATCCACCGGCTGACCGATCAGCTCGCCCAGCGTCTCGCGAAACTCGGCCGGAGACAACAGGTGCTGATTCAACCGGTGGAGCAGTCGTTCCCCGTCCCGCTGTACGGCATGAATTTGCTCGAATACGGCATCGTGTGACTCGACCAGCCGATTTTCGATTTGATGGTAGATCGATGAATGCTCCATCCGCATCACACTTGTTGTTGCGTCGGACGGATGATTAAGTTGCTGATTGAGACACGGTCCGGTGTATCGATGGCATACAGGACGGCTTGGGCGACATCTTCGCTCGTCAATCCCCACTCTTGTTGCGCTTGACGCAGTGACTCGCCTGTTGCTTGATCTCTGATCGTCGTATACAATTCCGTCTGCACGGCTCCCGGTGAAATGATTGTCGATTTGACATTATTTTCGCATTGCTCCTGACGTAATCCTTCCATAATTGCCCGGACGGCAAACTTCGTCCCGCAATAGACGGCGGATTCCGGATAGACGACATGTCCCGCAACCGAATCTGTCGCAATGATATGACCGGACTGTTGCTGTTCCATGATTGGCAGTGTCGCGGTAATTCCGTTCAAGACGCCCATCACGTTGATGTCGAGCATGTTTTTCCAGTCCTCCCGGTGTCCGGCCGCAAGCGGAGCGGTCGGCATGATGCCGGCATTGTTGAAGAGAACATCAATCCGTCCGTAGACGGCTTTTGCTTCCTCGACGACGGCTTCAACCTGATCGAATCGGGTGACGTCGGCCTGTTTGATTTGAATATACGCTTCAGGATAGGCTTCCTGAATGACTTGTAACCGCTCGATTCGACGGGCGGCGAGCATTAATTTGGCTCCGCGTGACGCGAGCAGACGTGCCGTCGCTTCGCCGATTCCGCTTGACGCGCCCATGATGACGATGACTTTATTCAGTGGTGTGTTCATTTGTATTCCTCCTCTTAGTTGTTGCTTGTCTACAAGGTTACGAGTATCCATCCTCCATGTCTAATGCTAATATGAAATCATTATCCATAACTAAAACGCATAGGAGGACGTCATGGAAATTCAACAATTACGTTATTTTTTGGCAGTCGTCGAGGAAAAAAACATCACCCGGGCGGCCCGGATTCTCCGGATTTCCCAGCCCGCACTGTCCCGTCAACTCCAACGGTTAGAAGACGAATTGGCCGGTCCGTTGTTCGACCGGACTCCGGGAGGCATCGTCCTGACGGAAAGCGGGTACTATTTGGCGGAACGGGCGCGCGAACTTGTGACGCTGGCCGATAAAATCGTCATCAATCTTGTGACCGAGGAAACGTTGCGTGGCGAACTTTATATCGGCGGCGGTGAAACGGAAAGTCTGTTGCCGGTCATCCGGTCATTCAAACAAATGCAATCACAGCATCCGGACGTCACGATTCGGATTCACAGCGGGAACGGTCAGGATATTCTGGATAAGCTCGATAAAGGAATTCTGGATTTCGGACTGGTCATTGAACCGTTTGACGTCAAGGCCTATCATTACCTGAAACTGAATCAGCCTGATCAATGGGGGATTTTGACACGGCGCGATCATCCGCTCGGGCAACAGGCGACGGTAACGGCAGACGATTTACGGGACCTCCCGTTAATCGTTTCGGAACAACTCCAAGGAAATCGGACGTTCGCGGAACGGACCGGTTTGGACTGGGACACGGTCCATATCGTCGGAACATACAACCTGCTGTTCAACGCTTCGCTCCTCGTCAAGGAAGGAGTAGGTCATGCTTTGTGTCTCGACCGCATCGTCAATACGAGCGGAAGTGAACTCATCTTCGTCCCGCTGACGCCGGCGCTTACCGCCAACACCTACTTGATTTGGAAAAAACAAGCGGTCTTGTCGCGTCCGGCTAAAACACTGCTCGAATGGATGAGCTTTCCACAAGAGAAAACCACCTTTTAACGGCCATACCAAAAAACGGCTTTTCGGACAGAAGTTATTTCTGTCTGAAAAGCCGTTTTTGATTACATTCATATTTGATCGCGATTCTTCCGTTCAACGATCTTGACTTCATAGGGGGCAAGTATCAACTGACTGCTGATCTCCGTTTGTGTCGCAGATTCCAGCAACGGCTCGAACAGTTCAATCGATTGCTCGACTTCGGAAAAGTTCAGGATGAATCCGTAATCTGTCTCCTGACCGCGACGTACTTGAACGGATACTTCCGTTCTGTGCGATGTCGCGAGCGGCGCCTCGATCCGTAAGCGATCCGTCAGCAATGTATACAGGTCACGCTGGAAGGCTGTCTCGAGTCTCCCACCGATATACCAGGCTTCTCCTTGTCCCAGCCGATGTTTCGTCACGGCCGGCGTATGACGATAAAAGTCATCGGTATAGCTGCCGACGATTTCCGCTTCGTCAACCTGAATGACCGTCGCATAATCCTTCAGTTCATACCGTTTACCGGCAAACGTCACCCCGTTCCGGTCATTCGGATAGAGGGTATCCGTTTCGAGTGGCGTCAAACCAAACAGCGTTTTCAGTTCACCCGGCCACCCGGCATACGCCAAATCGTGTTCGTCGACGAGACCCGTCATGTACGTCGTGACTAACGTCCCACCCTGTTCGACAAAACGCTGCAACCGCTCCAGGATCGTCGCACTGACTAAATACAGCATCGGCACGATCAACAGGTTGTAAGCATCAAACGGCTGTTCCTTCGTGATGACATCGACCGGAATATCCTGCTCGTAAAAAAAACGGTAATGTTCCTGAAGGGTTTGCGGATACTGTTTCGTGTCGTTTGCGAACCCTTGGGCATCATTTAAGGCCCAGTTGTTTTCCCAGTCGTAAAGAATCCCGACCTCTGCCGGACGCGTCGTGCCGACGACGCCGTCCAGTTGCTCGAGGGTCCGTCCGACTTGGGCGACTTCCTGAAAGACCCGGTTCTGCTCTGACCGGTCATGATCGACGACCGCCCCGTGGAACTTTTCCGACGAGCCGCGGGATTTACGCCACTGGAAATACAGTACGCTGTCGGAACCGTGGGCAATCATTTGCATCGAGGACAACAGATGCATGCCCGGACGTTTCGCTTTATTGACGGGATGCCAGTTGACGGCACTCGGTGTCGATTCCATCAAGAGGAACGGTTGCTGCTTCAGACTCCGGAACAAGTCATTGATGAATCCGACCTTCATCGCTAAATTGGCGGTCGTCTCCCAGTCGTTGTGCCAGGTCGGATAGGCATCCCAACTGACGACATCGACATTCTTCGCGAATCGACTGTAGTCGAGGGCCTGAAACGGAATCAAGTCCTCTGTATCCGCCATGAAATTAGTCGTAATCGGAAGTGCTGGCGTCAATTCGCGTAAGGGGACGCTTTCCTGCTCAAAAAAGGAAATCGTTTGATCCGTCACAAAGCGTTTCCAGTCCAGATTCAGACCATGGACCATGCTTTCGCCGATCGGTGACGGCGACTCGATTTGCGACCAATCATCAAACGTATGACTCCAAAAGGCACTCCACCACGAGGCATTCAACGCTTCGAGCGACTCATACTTCACTTTCAGCCAGTCGCGAAAGGCTTCCTGACAAAGCGGACAATGGCACTCGCCGCCGTACTCGTTCGAAACATGCCACATCAACAGCGCTGGATGATTCCCGTACCGTTCGGCCAACAAACGGTTTATTTGCTGCGTTTTCTTTCGATAGACCGGTGACGTCAGACAGTGATTGTGACGCCCGCCGTGGAGCTGTTTGACACGCCGCTCATCGACACGCAGGACTTCCGGATACGTTTGCGATAACCAGGCCGGACGCGCCCCGCTTGGTGTCGCGAGGATGACCCGGCCCCCGTTCGCATGAATATCGTCAATGATCCGGTCGAGCCAGTAGAATGTGAACTGATTTTCGGTCGGTTCGAGCGCACTCCAGGCAAAGATACCAACCGAGTACGTATTCGTGTGCGCGAGACGCATCAACCGTAAATCGTCCTGCAAGACGTCCGGGACATCGAGCCACTGATCCGGATTATAGTCCCCGCCATGCAACAGATGCCTGGCCTTTGATGTATAGATTTTTCGTCCCATTATTAAACTCTCCCTCACTCACCAATTTAGCTGTTCTTTCTCTCTTACCCTTTTGTTCCCCCGGCCGTCAGTCCGGACACAAAATGTTTTTGCAGCAGGACAAACAGAACCGCGACCGGGATGCTGATCAAAATCGCTCCGGCAGCAAACGTCGTATAGCTCGCTCCCATCGCTTCGTTGACAAGATTAAACAGTCCAATCGGCAACGTATACGCTTCCTGCGTCCGTAAAATTGTCGAAGCCAGCACAAAATCTCCGAGTGGTCCCGTAAATCCATTCATCGCGACCACGGCAAGCATCGGACGACAGAGCGGTAAAATAATTTGGATGAAAATCCGGGTATGACCGGCGCCGTCGAGTTTGGCACTTTCATCGAGATCGACCGGAATTGAATCCATATATCCTTTCATCAAGTAGGTATTCATCGGAATTTGCCCGCCGATATATAACAGAATCAGCAGCCAATGACTATTCATCATGCCAAGTAGCTGGGCCAGCACGAACAGGGCAATCAAGGCTGAAAACTGCGGAATCATCTGTAACAGCAAGAACAACGTCAAGGCTTGCTGGCGTCCTTTGAAGCGAAACCTTGAAAAAGCATAGGCTGTAAAAGAAACACTGACAACCGTCCCGAGCATCGTAAAGAGACTGATTTTCAAAGAATTCATATACCAATGACCGTATTGCAGACTTTCTTTTCCGGCAAATAATTCCCGGTAATGATCAAGTGTTGGATTTTTCGGAATGATCGATGTGCTGACTAAACTGTTGCCCGGATTAAAGCTCGCACCAATCGTCCACAGGAGGGGATAGATGATGCAGGTCGCAACGAACAGCAGAATCAAATAGGTCAGCGTCAGACGAACCGTCCGTGTCTTGTTTCCAGTCGCCATCCCGATCACGCTCCTTCCTTAAAGGCGTTCGTACGTCTAAACTGCCATAACGCAATCGCGATGACAAAAATCGACAGTAAGATTGTCAAGGCGGCCGCTAACGCATATTGACCGGACTGCATCGTCAATTTATATATCCAGGAGACGAGAATATCCGTTCCGCCGGCATTGGAACCGGGTACGGACGGTCCGCCCCCGTTAAAGAGATAGATGATATTAAAGTTATTGAAATTAAACGTGAACTGGGTAATGATGATCGGCGACATTGCAATCAGTACCATCGGCATCGTAATATGTCGAAACTTCGCAAACATCGACGCCCCGTCAATCGTTGCTGCTTCGTATAAATCATCCGGAATTGATTGCAGGACACCTGTCGTCACTAAAAAGACGTACGGGAATCCGAGCCATCCCTGCATAAAAACGAGGGCAACACGTGTCCACTTCTCATCCGTTAACCACGGGACCGGATCAAGACCGAACAGAGACAAGATGTCCAGATTGATGGCACCGAAGCTGTCATTAAAGAGTCCGGCAAAGACAAGAATCGTCACAAAACCAGGAACCGCCCACGGCAAGACGAAAATCGTCCGAATGACACGTTTGAACTGGACCTCTTTTTGATTGACGAGTACTGCTAAAAAAATACCGAGCGACACTTGTAAGGTCGAGGCGACCAAGGTCCAGACAATTGTCCAAGACAACACATCAAAGAACGTCGACCGCCAAATATCAACTGTGAAGATTTGAGCAAAGGTAGAAAATCCGACCCAATCCGCCAGTTTGGCAGGCGGGGAATGGTACAAATCATAATTCGTGAACGCCAAGGCGAAACTGAACAAAATGGGAAAGATTACGGCAAAGATCAACAGAAACAACGGAGGTCCGCTGACTAAATAGGGATAACCCTGATCCATTAAATTCCGATAATCCGACCACAAAGAATCCGGTCGGACGCCTTGATCCCGCTTTTCTCCATTACGGTAGGCGTCCCGTAAATTAAATACATACAGACCGATCCCAAATAACAGGACGATGATCGCGATGATGCCTTGTGCCAACAAAAAAATCGAGTTGTCGCGGGGTACTTCTGTTCCGAGCGTCACGATTCCCCATAGTCCCATGTTGAGTAAATCGGCGAACGCTATCCAAAAGGCAATGCTGACTGCGAGCAAGAGTCCGCCTTTCATCCATTGCCGGTGATACAATTGGCCAAGTCCTGGAATGATTGATAACATCAATCCAATTTTCCGGTGTTGCACGTCCTTCACCTCTTTACTAGAATCTCCGACTGTCAGGCATTGTCACATTAAACACGGTTATTTCGTTCCGTGTTTCGCCTTAATCTGACCGTCAATCGTCTTGACGGCTTGCTTCATCGCTGCTTCCGGTTCCGCTTTTCCGGTGGCAATCGTTTGAAGTGCGGCATCAACCGGCTTCCAGACTTCATTCATTTCGGGGACGTTCGGTGTTAACTCGGAAAATTTAGATTGTTCGGCTACCGCTTGTGCGGCTGGACTTTTTGTGACCGCAGGATCTTCTGCCAACGCACTGACGGCCGGAACTTCTTTTGTGATTTCAAAACGTTTTTTAGAGTTTTCCGCATTCGTCAAATAAAGCGCCAGTTTGCTCGCAAGCTCCGATCGTTTGGAATAGGCACTGACATTATAACTTTTGACGCCGATGAAAGAACTCATGTTTTTCCCGTTTTCAAGTTCCGGCAGTTTTGTGATACCGAAATCAATGCCGGCTTTCGTAAACGGCTCGACATTCCAGGGACCGGAGATGATGGCGGCCGCTTTCCCTTCCGTAAACAGGGACTCGAGGACATTGATGCCCTGCTCACCGATGATGCCTGCCGGGAATAATTTTTCCTTGTAAAACTTTTGAATATACGTCGCACCTTCGATTGCTCCGGTATTCCCAAGCCCGACTCGGTTCGTCTGATACTTCCCTTGGTCATCCTGCTTAAAAATGTAGCCGCCATATCCGCTCAGGACACTTTGGGCATAATAAATTTGATCAAATAAAGCGAGAAATCCAAATGATTGTCCCGTTGCCGTTTTTTTGGATAAGGCATACCACTCTTCCAATGTTTTCGGTAATTTCTCTTCTGACACCAGTTTTTTGTTGTAGTATAAAACGGTTGTTTCCACTGCTTTCGGGACACCATAGAGTTTCCCGTCCACTTTTTGCGAATCGAGCGCAACATCGGTATAAATGGCCTGGACCTCTTTCGGAACATCCATCTCCTTGATGATTCCTTCTGTTACGGCAGTCCCAATCTGATCCCCTGGCATCGTCAATAAATCGGGACCCGTCCCTGCCGGACCATCTAATCGCAAATCCTCGATTTGCTTGGCATACGGTTTTTCAACGACTTTTACATCAACGCCGTTATCTTGTTCGAATTTCGAAACGATGTCTTTGATTCCTTCTCCTTTTTCAATGTCTTCCCAGACAACAAGCTTCGCTTCCTTACCCGAAGTTTCATCTTTCTTCTGCGACTCTTCCCCGGGGCCACATGCCGCGAGCGAAACCGTTAACGCCAGACTACTCAGGACCGTCATATATGTAATGGTTTTTTTCATCTACTTTTTCCTCCTGTGGATCATATTATGAAAAGATTAAAACACTTTTTGTAAGCGCTTTAATAATCAAAATATAGCACCACAAGAAAACTTTGTAAATAAATTTAGTAAAAAATTTTACTAAATTTATTTACAAAGTGCTTTTACGCGTAATCAATTCCGCACCGATATAGACCGTTTTGACGATATTTCGTTTCTTCAACACACGTTCCAGTAAAAGTTGAATCGCATTTTGACAAATCTCCTCGAGGTCAATATGGAATGTCGTCAGAGGCGGCGACACATATTTCGAAATACTTGTATCATTGACACTGATCAGACTGACCCGTTTCGGAATCTCGATTTGCTGTTCATTCAAGACTTGTAAGCAACCAACCGCAATCGGATCCGCCGCGACATAAAACGCTGTCGGCAACTCTTCCCCGAGCTGTTGAACCGCTTGATTCATCAAGTAATAACCGTTATCGACCGAAAAACCCCGCCGGCAAAAGATGAACTCTTCACGCAATAACTGACGTTCTTCCATTGCTTGGCGAAATGCCCGTTCCCGCCCATCCATCTCTTCTGTATCCGCATCCTGGTTGTGATACGTTCCACCGATAAACCCAATCTTCTGATGTCCTTGTTCAATCAATACTTCGACTGCCTGCTGGGTGATTTGCGCAAGATCCGGACGAACGGAGTCGTAATACGCCGGATCCGGCGTGGAATCGATGAACACGCCATGCGGTGTCAATTCTCTCAAATATTCCAGCTCACGGTTCATGAAGGAACCGACGGCAATGAATCCGTCGATATCCAACGGGATTTTTTCAATCCCGCCTTCGAGTTTGTAGGTCGTCAATTCGATGTTGTTTTCCCGTGCTTTTTTTTCGATTTCCACCCGCATCGTTTGAAAATAGACATCTTCGAGCTCTTCGTTATCGGTCAGCCAATATAAAAACGCGATGTTCTTCACGAGTGTTTTTAGTGTTTTTTTCCGGTATCCGATTTCTTCCGCCACTTCAAAAATCCTGGCTCTCGTCTCGTCTCCCACTGATAACGTCGGATCATTATTCAATACGCGGGATACCGTCGAAATCGAACAACCCACTTCTTTTGCAATATCTTTAATCGTCGCCATCATGCATCCGCCTCTTTTTTAAATTATTTTAAGTAAAAAGTTTTAGTAAATAAATAGATTAAAATATTTTATGCGTGGTAAAGTAAAAGGGAATAATTTTACTGATTTGATTATTGTATATGTATTATACCGTTAAAAAGGGTTAAATTTCACATGAAAAGAGGAGGAAAGAAATTGCAGGTCCGGATGAATTCACAAAAAGACAGGTCGGCACGATATCGTTTGAACAATGATCGTGGAATGGAAGTCGAGATTGCAAGCAAAGGAGGAAGCATTGAACGTTTGATCGTACCTGACCGAAATGGTCATCCCGAAAATATTATGTTTGACTGTTCTTTGGTAACGGTTCCTGCGATTCCTCGCGGTTTATCCGGCCGGTTGTATGATACGTCATCCGGTTCCGTTCACGAAATCGATCTGGCATTACATCAGCTTTCATTCACAGCTGAACCGTTTTCGACAACACAAGAATCCGGACTTCGTCTGTCGGCGGAAATAGCTGTCAATGGACAGGTGATCGCAATCGACATTCTTTATGTGCTGACTAACAACAATCAATTGATTCTCCGTTATGCAGCGACGACCAACCAGCCTCTTCGCCTCTCTTTGTCGCTTCCTATTTTCTTTAACCTAAGCGGTAATTTAAAAGCTAGTATTACACAACATGATTTAAAGTTTGCCAGTTCTTGTTTCATCCACCCCGTACCGGCGTTGTCGATTAATCCCTGCTTGCAACAGACGAAAGGAACACCCTTTGATTTTCGGTTAGGGCGTCGTCTGAACCGTTTCTTTTTAGACAAGATGTTTTCAAGGTCTCCTGCCGATACCTATTATTTATTTCATCAACAACCGGTCATCTCTGTTCATGAAGCCGTAAGCGGCCGCTGGATGACAATGGAAACTTCCCAGCCCGGCTTTGTGTTGTCTACAGCAGCGCATCATACCGATACTTTTTTTTCCGGTATTTGTTTTGATTCAACCGATTTCCTTCTGTCATCTCTCATTAACGGTCCAATTCCCTCCTTTCACGAGACGACTTATTCGTTCAGCACGACGTATTGATTTCACAGCAAGAGGAGGACAGCAGACTGTGCATCTGTCATCCTCCTCCGTTCGATTTGTTTTTACGAGTCCACCCGCGAACCTAGTTGATTTTCCGGATGACCCTGGTCCCGGCAAATTCATCCTCCGGCAGGATCGATCCGTCTCGCAGATATACTTCCCGATTTTTCCAGCCTTTAATCGGAGCAATCGTCTCCCGGTACACAATCCGTTTCGCAATCTGTTTGATGGCGAGCGGCTGGCCGTTCTCGCTGACGACCTGAATTTGAAACAGACGTTGCCCGACGGTTTGTCCGCTACCTGTTGACAGTTGGACCGTCTCAATCAAAAAATTAACGACCGGCTCCGTAATGAGTGAATGCACTGCTTTGTTCTTGATACGCTTCAATACCGTTTTCTCGAGTACACCGGAAACCATCCCTTGTACAACTAAGTCGACAACTCCCGCTCCGATTCGACGTTTTAATAATCCATCCATGTTCAGTTCCTCCTTTTTTTCAATTCCACTGACATTATCTCCTTCGTGATGGAAACAAAAAAACCTTTTTTAAAACGGAGATCTCCGTTCAAAAAAGGTTGTCTCTTCACGCATACAACAGGACAATCCCGCCCAAACCGAACAGACAGCCACCGTACAGGACGGCTGCCAGTCGTTTACCGGATACCGGGATGTCTCGACGAACAAAGAGACGTCCGTACCTTACAGTCAAAACAATACCGATAATGAGTGCTGCAAGCGCAAGATTCGGTATATCAAGAACCGTTAAATACCAATTCAACATCTTCCCCATCCTCTCCCGTCGACTATTATGTATGTCCCCTGTCGGCCCAGCCACGCGGTACTCCTAGAGGCAACAAACAAGTCCTCTCTATTACCATGTTCTCGTGGATTTGATCCTTCTTTATTCGTTGAAGGTTCTACTTTAATGCTCTGAGCGTTCACCTTTGTTCGTTGTCGGTTGAGCTGTCAACGTTGAACTTTCACGTCAGGTTCCGGATAGAACCGATGTGAGGTGCCAGCGCACCGTTGTTTTGTTATCGCACAAAACAAGCGTGTTTGGTCACAGGAGTATCAGGCAAACAGGGGATGTTCCTCAGGCAAAAATTTTGGTCACTGTGTTGCTTTCCGATAACGTAAAATCCACTTCCGTTTCAAACGTATCAATCGTCTCATCGAGTTCAGCAATGACCTGACGCAGGTTCGACGGATCAATCAGATTCGGCTCCAGCCGCTCGAGGAACAAACGGCGTGACTTTTCCATCTCGTCCGCATTCCCTTTTTCCCGCGACCCGTATGTCGCTTCGATATGGCTATCCGCCCGCCGTACGACGTCTTGCCGTTCCGTCTCAATCGTCTGTTCGACTTGTCGGAGTTGTTCGCGTAACGTCTGCAACAGTTGCCGTTCATAGACAAGGCCGGTATCCCGACGGTCAATCGCCTCTGCGACGGTCATCTCACGCCCCTCCATCCGGACGATCGTCACGGCATTCGATGCCGTGATAGAAGACTTAATCCGGTTCCGGCGCTCCATTAAATCGCGGACTGACTGAAGGTTCGCTTTCGCTTCTTCCGCAAATACCACGACAGACGGATATCCTGCCGGTGCCTGACTGCCACTTTGCACACCGATAAACGATTTCGTCTGCGCTTTTTGAATCCGTTTATCTAAATTCTTCAACTCTACTAATCCACGATGGATGGACATTTCGATTCGTTCGATGAGGACCACACCCTTTTCTGATTCCATCTTTTTTTCAGAATAACATATCCTGAATTGGAAATGGATCCTCATCCGACAGTTTCCACCTTACAAAATTGTCATATTTTTAATCTGATAAGGGATTATTTACCTTATACTAGAAGAAGACGATTTTTTTCAGAAAAGAGGTTTTTTAATGCATCAACACCGATTACAGGTTACGGCAGCCCGGTCTGTCACCTGGACCAGACACCACCTTCCTCCGGTCCAAGAACACGAACTGCTTGTCCGGACGATTGCCGGCGCGATCAGCATCGGGGCTGAACTGCCGCAAGTCCGGGGCGACGACCCCACTGATCCGTCTCCAGCCTATCCGAAAGAGACCGGCTACGAAAGCTACGCCACCGTTATCGCTGTCGGAGATCAGGTCACCCGGTTTCAAGTCGGCGACCGCCTGCTTGCATTTTACGGACATCAGGATATCGCACTCGTCGAAGAAGCCAAAGCCATTCCTGTTCCGGACGGCATATCCGCCAAACTCGCATTGCTGAACATCCTATCGTGCGATGCTGCGAAAGGCGTCCGGAAACTAGAACCAAAACCGACGGACCCGGTTTTAGTGACCGGGATGGGTGTCATCGGACTGCTGACCGTTTTCTATCTGCGGCATTACTATCATGTCGACCGAATTGTTGTCTCCGACCCTGGTCCGGTCCGAACATCGCTTGCCCTGTCACTCGGGGCGCATACTTTGTACTCAGACACTGATCCATTCGTCGAGACGTTTACACATGCACTGGAATGTTCCGCACGCCAGGACGCTTTCGCCTTATTGCAGGAAAAGCTTGTTCCCCATGGACAGCTCTGCATTCTTTCAGACGGGAATCACGAGACCTTATCGTTGACTGCCGCCTTTTACGAAAAGGAATTGCGGCTGATCGGCTCAAGTGACGGCTGGGATTATCAGGACCATGCCGCATGGTTTTTTAAGACGGCACCACATGTCCCGCAGCTCGAACGGCTGTTTGAACAAACAGTTGCTTCTCAGGATTTAGCCGGATGTTTCGAGAACTTGCTGACAGACACGACGCCTTTAAAGTTTTTCGTCACGTACCCGTCCACTGATTAACGCGAGCGGACTCACGGTCCGGACTTCAAGACCGTTTGGATCCTGCCCAGGCAGCGTAGGCGTTCCGGAAAACACAGCCTGTCTGAAATGCATCCGTTCCGCTACAATCGTCGTAATTTCCGGAACAGGCCGATCCAGTAATTGAGACAACAGCTTCTCAAGACCTGGTGTCGACGTCGCAATGTCGAGTTGCAGCAGTTGGTCACCCGTTTCTGACTGGATGGCATCAGGATGGGTCTGCAGTTCGATCCGGAAACCAAACGGTGTCTGAATGAACGTCCGGCGTTCGTTTGCCTGGACCGTTAATCCGACCGCTTCCGCCCGACCGAGGATCTGCAGCCGGTCGGCTTCTGTCACGAGAAATCCGATATGATCAAACATCACCTTTTTTCCGTAACCGAACGTCATGTTGATCGCTCCGCGTTTCATCTCAATGATCCGAAACAGAATCGGTTGCTCGCGGAAATCATCCCAGTCGAGCGGAGGATCAAACGAGGTGAACGCTCCTTCGTATCTACCAATCCGTTGTGTCACCTGAAAACCGAGCTGCTGATAAAACCGTTCCGTTTCTCCAACGAAAGGTGTCCATAGATGATAATGAAATAACATATGTATCTCTCCCTATATCATGATATCGTCAAGCGTCAAAAGATTAACCTCCCCACTCTCCGTTAGCAACTGTTTTAGCAAGTGGACGTGTGCAAGACCATAGATGATGACAACCTGCTCATCTTGTCCTGTAAGGCATGCAAGGATATTTTTAAAAATCATCAGGTTGCGATAATACCAATATCGCGATACCCACTCCATTCCAGGTTCACCAAGACAAGCAAGTTTTAAATAAGTCTGATGCATCTCCTGCACCCGTCCATCTGTGTTAATTGTTTGTAGAAAAGAAAGCAACGGCAGTTCGGCAAATTCCTGTTCCATCTGTTGCATTCGTTTTGTCTCCTTGGAAATGATTTCGTCAAATCGTTCAGGCTTTTCCTCTCTAAGCTGTCCAAGCGATGGTATCCCGTCAAGCAACTGATTCCAATCAATTGCTTGAATTAAATTGAGACCAACTTGGGATGCGAGACGAAAACCCAGTTGGTGCCGTTCATCCGCGGTCAGCGTCAAGTTGCCAGCACGATACGCCGCGTATTCATGCGTCAAATCCTGTTGGTTCTCCAATTGCGTTTCCAGCATGATTTTTGTCGGACGAAAGTTAGACAGGACACTCAAAACATCCTTAACTTGTGTTTGCCGGTCCGGTGTCAGGACTGAATTACCTTGTAGATGAAGCAAATCACCGTTATCCGGACGATCAAAATGTATACATCCAAGCAGTAAGACATTGGCGCGTGACCTCATCTCAATCCCCCTTTCTTAATTCTCTTCTCACATATTACAACAATTGTCAAAAAAAACCATACCCCATAAAAAATATCCGACAAAAACACGGATCCTCATCTGGATCCGCGTTACGATTACATCATTACCTTTTTTGAAAAGAAAGGTTAATCTGCCAGCGTTTTTTACGTTTTGAATTTTCAACTGGTCTCCGGTAACAATTGTTTGATTAACAACGTTTTCCCGCTGATTTCTTTCGGAATTTCCGGAACTGCCCGTAACAACACTTCCATTTGTCCGCCAAACAACCGCTTCAAGACGAAGTACAGTTCCTTTTCGTGTTCTTCTTTAAAACAACGTTCATCCGGTACGTACAGCATGACGATTTCTTCCTTGTCGGATTGAATATATTGGACCCGTTCGATACAGTTCGGGAAAGCGCGAACGATACCGGCCAGTTCTCCCTCGAAAATCCGATGACCGTCTTTCAGTTGAATGAAACTTCGTCCCCGTCCGTCAATTGACGCGATGACCGGTCCGTCGTGCCCGCACTGGCACGTTGTTTCACTCAGCGTCATACGATCTCCAACACGGTACCGGACGAGCGGAGTGCCGTGTGTATCAAAGCTCGTCACGAGAATCTGACCATCTTCTTCAACCTCAATGATGCCCATTTCATAGTGCAGATGTTTTTTACCATAGCGACATTCTGCAACGATAGGTGCTCCCTCGGATGAGGCATACTGATCAAAAATCGGCGCATGAAACACTTCCTCAATCAATTGGCGTTCCGCCGGCGTCATCATTTCCGCCGTCGGGAAAATCGCCTTCGGGCGGAACGTACACGGAATATTGTATTTTTTGGCATGACGGGCCACTTCGATCATGCCTGAAGGTAAACCATCGATTGATTCCGGGTTAAACCGGTTCAATTGTTCGATGTACGAGGCTGCCGTTTGTGGATTAATATTTTTTATCGTAAACAACATCTGATTGATCGTTTTATTCATCCGCCAATACACCGGTGCTTTTTGTGATTCTGCCGCTAACGTCTGAGCCGTGAAGCTGGCGCGTCGCATGCCGCGTTCAATCCCGTGTGTCCACTTAAAGTAGTCGAGATGCGCCATCCGGATCTGCATATCTTCTTTTGTGTAATGGACTTGAATCGACTTCCCTGTCGTCCCGCCTGTTTTCCCGAGGATCGGCGCCCGGATTTTAGCATGGACGTCTGCATTACGCGTCCGGAGGATTTCCTTGCTCAATATCGGAATTTGCTTTAACTCATCCAATGCCTGGAGCGGTAATCTGATTTGATGTTGCTCGAACAGCTCTTGATAATAGGAACTGTACGTCTGGCAAAATAGCAGAAATTGATTCAGTCGTGCCAGTTGTTCCACTTGCGCATTCGTCCGAAAACGTTCTTTTTCCTTCAATTCTTGTAACCGTTTCTGATAAACCGGACCATATCGTTCCTGGTAGAGCATGCGACCGTAAACCGTCGTTAAGATATTTTGAAAAAAAATCGGTGAATGAAAGTAAATCGATTGCTTGAGCTGCATACGCTCACTCCTCTCATATCCCAGTCAGAAATTTCAGTTGTAACGTCAGCCATTTCCTGTTACTTACATCTTATTTCCAGTGTTTCACCTGTTCAATCAAATCTTAATAAACAAGCTTAGCTTTTATTCGGATACCGTTTTATGATAATAAACTGATATCACAAACATCTTTTAACGATTCTTCCTTTATTCTTTTTCTTTTACTGTTTTCGGTGAAAAAAAACAAAAAAAGAGGCTATTTCAGCCTCCTTGAACCGTCCTCATATTTGTCGTTCCCCCAGCTCTTCGTCTGTCCCAAACATCCGCACCTGAATCGCTCCGAGCACGAGCTTTAACTCTTTCGGGTTCAACTGGTCGATGATTTCGATAACGGTCAACGTCGTACGACCGTTATACAGTTGTACCAAAAGCTGACGTTCCACATCGATCATCCGGTCATCAATCGGTTCAGCCAACATTTCCTGATAAAAAAACTCACCCGTTTCCGGAAAAAAATAATCACTGAACAATTGCATCAATTGTAGATTCCCCGTTGCTAAAAACAAGATTGCCTGAAACGGCGTTTTCGCCCGATTCCGTGTACTCAATCGTTTTAAAATCATCTGATACCGCTTATTGTGTTGATCATCTAAGAAACAGACTGGATTCATATTCGCCCTCTCCTTAAATTAAAAAGTAAGTAGTATGTACCTGGAAAACGATAATTCGCCTTCACTTATTTGATCTCTTTTTCTTTTTCCCTGTTTTTCACACATCAAGCCTGTTATCTCATGAAAACATCTGAAGGGATTACGAATGGTTTGATTCGGGTAAATTCAACAAGTAATGCCAATCGAGGGGGAAAACATATGACGCAAACACGCAAACGCCTGGCACTTGCAGGTGCAACCGGATATATCGGACACAATCTCTTAAACGAACTCAAGAAAAAATATAACGTCATCGCTTTGTCACGAAACGGAGACGATAAGGACGACGAATCCCATGTCGAATGGCGCTCGTGCGACTTGTTTTCACTCCAGGATACAATCGACGGATTAAAAGGGGCGGATATCGCCATTTATTTGGTCCACTCCATGATGCCGTCCGCTAAATTGACACAAGGGTCCTTTGAAGATATGGATTTGATTTTAGCCGACAATTATGCCCGCGCTGCCAAGGAAAACGGCATTCAGCAAATCGTCTATTTAAGTGGGATCATTCCGGAGGAGACGGAAGAATTGTCGCGCCACTTGAAAAGCCGCTTGGAAGTCGAACGTGTTCTCGGTGCTTACGGGACACCGGTAACGACAATTCGTGCCGCTTTGATTGTCGGCCCAAAAGGGTCTTCCTTCCCGATTTTATCGAAGCTCGTCAAACGACTTCCTGTCATGTTGCTACCAGAATGGACACGGAATCAGACACATCCCGTCGCATTGCCGGACGTCATTCATGCGCTTGGAGCAAGTGTCGGACGGGAGGATCTGAAAGACCGTGCCATTGATGTCGGTGGTCCGGAATCGATGACCTATAAGGAAATGATTTTAAAAACCGCAGAAGTCATGGGGAAACACCAACCGACGTTTGACATCCCTTTGATGACGGTCAAACTGTCCCGCCTTTGGGTGACGTTAGTTTCGGGCGAACCAAAAGAGACGGTCTATCCTCTTGTCGAAAGTATGGTTCATAAGATGGTCGCAGATCCAGATAAGATGGTCGATGGCATCAGCGATGGGAAAATCACGTTTGAAGAATCTGTCCGCATGGCGTTAAAAGAAGAGCAGGAAGAAAAGGACCAAAAGAAACAGAAGAAACAGTCGGGTCATTCCTCTCAAAAAGAGGAAGCGCTTGATGTGCGATCCGTTCAGCGCGTCCGCTTGCCGGAAGGTCGCGATGCCAACTGGGCAGCCGATAACTATGTATCGTGGCTTTCCTCTTTCGCCAAGCCGTTCCTGACTTCAAGCATTGCGAATGAGACCGTCGTAAAGATTCAAGTGCCGTTCGTCGATGCACCGCTTCTTGAATTAACAAAAGATCCGTTTCAGGATGCCGAGCAAGCGACGTACCGGATTACCGGCGGACTGTTTGCACAAGTTCAGGAAGGCAGCAAAGGGCGGATTGAGTTTCGACAGATTCCAGGATCCCAGGAGTGCCTGATTGCCATTCATGAGTATGTACCGGCCTTACCGTGGATCATTTACAAATCGACGCAGGCCAACATTCACCTGCTCGTCATGTACCTGTTTAAACTTCACCTTCTACGTCTGATGCAGACAACGGAACAATCTCCGGACGAATCGGAAATGATTGTCCCTGATACAACCGGGTGATTTTCATAAAAAAACGTCACCATCGAGCAGATTGAATTCCTTATTTCTCAGGAATTCAATCTTTTTTTATTCCTCACGAATTTACTGTCCATGACCGATGAATTGGATTGAATATGCTCTTTTTTCATCATATACTATTTTGCAGAATTCGTAAGTCTTGAAGGTCCTTTTCACACTCGGTTGTAGAACTTACGGATGAACAGATGACGGAACCAAAATAAGCGTGATACACTGAAACTGGATTGTAAGAAAGGGGTTTCACACGTATGCGCTCATTTGAAGAACGGTTAACGAATCACATTGAAGCGACCGCGCTTCTCACGACATTGATTCAACCCTCGTCGGATCAACTCCGACTCGACAAATTAAATAAATTTTCCGAAAAACTATTAAAACGCGAATTTACGATTGCTTTCGCCGGTCATTTTTCTGCCGGGAAATCCAGCATGATCAATGCCTTGACGGGCGAGTCCATTTTACCGACCAGCCCGATTCCGACCAGTGCCAATATCGTCACATTACGTCGGGACGAGCAGGATACGGCCATCGTCCATTTTCATGATCGTCCTGCCGTCCAGTTGGCCGCAACCGACTTACCGCATCTTGAGACATTAGGACGGGACGGCACCGTCGAACGGATCGATATCACACATGCCGGTTCAAGCTTACCGGAAGGACTCGTTTTAATGGATACGCCCGGTGTTGATTCCGTCGATGACGCCCACCGGATTTCCACGGAGTCAGCTTTACACTTAGCGGACATGATTTTTTACGTCATGGACTACAACCATGTCCAATCCGAATTGAATTTCACTGTCACCCGTGAATTGTTGACTTCCGTGCCTGAATTGTATTTGATCGTCAATCAAATCGATAAACACCAGTCCGGCGAACTATCGTTTGCCGCCTTTAAGCGTTCGGTCGTTCAGTCATTTGCAACCCATGGCGTCGAGCCTAAAGGAATTTTCTTTACGAGCTTACGGGAAGCGGATCATCCGGAAAATGATTTCCTGACCGTTAAACAGCTTGTCGACCAAAGCATTCGTGACGTCCAGCCGAAATTATTGCAATCAGCTGTTACGACACTGGAGTCCTTACACGCCGAACACGTATCGTATCTTGAAACACGCATCGAAGAAGCGGTCCAGTCGACGGACGAACTCATCACTTCGTCAGAGCGGCAACACTCCGAAGCCTTGTTTGAACAGTTGCATCAGCTCGATTTGCAACTCGAACTGATGGCACCGGAACAGTGGGTCAGCCGTTTTTCACAGCACCGGGAAAGCTTATTGCGCAATGCTACACTAATGCCGTTTGAGCTTCGTGAAAAAATGCGAACCTTTTTGGAAACACGACAAGCATCCTTTAAAGTCGGGTTTTTCAGAAGTGCCAAAAAGACGCAGATCACCCAGCAACAGGTCGCGGACGAACTCATACGGGCGTACCGCTCCGTTACGACATCTGAAATCGCTTTGCATCTGCGGAAGTTGATGAAACAATCTTTAGCGGAAGCCGGCCTCTTATCTGATCAGCACACGATGCAGATTGACACCTATCCACTCGACCCGCCACTCCGCGTCATCGAGGATGCCGTCCAGGAAGGTATCACGATTACCGGTGAGTCAGTCCTCCAGTTTACGAATCGTGTCGTCAGTTTGACGGTCGACTGGTATACAAAAGAGACGAACCACTGGCGTGACAGCATTCGAACAGAACTGGAACAGACAGATGGCAACGTCAAACAGGACTTGCTGACGGAACAAGCCGCATTACGCCAAAAATGTGAGCTGTTGAAAACCGAAGCCGACTCCCGGCAATTGCTCCAAATGTATCTTGAACAGGCGGACTCGCCGACGAACCAACAACTGGAAACGGCTCGACAACAGGTCTTGAAATGGCAACAGGAACTGAGCCAAGCCGAGCAAGCGTTAGTTCCGTTCCAGCCGCAGGAAGTAATCGAGGAAGTCGCCGTTGCTGAAGAAGCAACTCTTTCACAAGACGTCGAGGAGACACGGGCTTATACGTTGGAAGACATACAACAGATCCAAACGATTTTAGCATCCGTTTCCGGATTCGAAGACACGGTCGCCTACCTGCAAGACAAACTGAACCGTGTCTCCTCCAGTACGTTCACGATTGCTTTGTTTGGTGCGTTCAGTGCCGGCAAGTCGTCGTTTTGTAATGCGTTACTCGGACAACCGGTCTTGCCTGTCTCACCTAATCCGACGACCGCTTCGATCAACCGGATCAATCCGGTCAGTACGGTACATCCGCACGGTACTGCGACGATCCGCTTTAAGTCGGAACAGGAACTCGTCGACGAATTAAATGACCTGCTTCAGGCTTTTGACGTGACGATTACGTCCTTGCAGGAAGCAGCACATTGGATTGAATCTCAACCGGACCATACATTGCGGGATACCTCTTTTTTACGTGCCTTTTTAACAGGGTATCCGTCTGTTTCGCCGTTCGTCGGAACGATACAAACCGTTGATCAAACGACGTTTACGGACTATGTCGCACAAGAGCATCTCAGTTGCTTTGTTGATGTCATCGATTTGTACTTCGATAGTCCATTGACCCGCCTTGGGATCACTCTCGTTGATACACCGGGTGCCGATTCGATTAATGCCCGTCATACCGACGTTGCCTTTGACTACATCAAAGATGCGGACGCTATCTTATTCGTGACGTATTTCAATCACGCCTTCGCCCGTGCCGACCGTGAGTTTCTGATTCAGCTCGGTCGTGTCAAAGATGCGTTTGAACTGGACAAAATGTTTTTCATCGTCAATGCGATTGACCTGGCACAAAACGACACTGAAAAACAAGCAGTCCTGCAGTACGTCGGGACTGAATTACAACGGTTCGGTATTCGGTCGCCTCGTCTGTTCGGCGTCTCAAGCCTTCACGCATTAGCCGAGAAGCAGATGGACCGCACGCTGGATTCGGGTCTGCCAGTCTTTGAATCCGCCTTCCATCAGTTCCTGGAACGGGATCTCAAAGGACTGGCCGTTCAAGTATTGTCGGAAGAAACGGAGAAAACCGTCCATCGTTTACGCCAATTGATGGAACAGACCGAATTCAACATCGCCCGAAAAGAAACACGGCTAGAAGAACTGGACGACTTGAGTCAGACGATCGACACACACTTTTCAGACCGGCGGACCGATTTACTACGTCATGCCTTATTCGCTGAAATTCATGAACTGTTACATCATGTCAACCAACGGATCTATTACCGTTTTCCGGATTTCTTTAAAGAAGCATATCATCCTGTCCGCTTCGCGAATGCCACAAAGCAGCAAGCCTTACACGAAGCATTGGTCGAGCTACTCGGCTTTTTGAAATATGATTTCGAACAAGAATTACGCGTGACTCATTTCCGGATTGAAGGTTGGATTAAAACAGCTCTCGTCCAACGCTTCCAGGATGAAGAGCGGTATGCGACGAAGTTGAACCCTTCTTTCCAGCTTTCGCCGTTCGAAGCACCGGCGATGACATCCGTCCATTTTGAGGGTCCTTTCCAAGATGCGACACCGTACCAGTCCGTCAAACAGTATTTTCGTAATCCGAAAGCCTTTTTTGAACGGAATGAAAAAGAACAATTAAAAGATGCCTTGATGCAGTTGACGAAACCGGATGCGGCATCTTATCTTGAAACGGAAGAGCAGCGGTTACGCGTACTGGCGCAGCAACACATCGCCCACTTGCTCGACGAGATGTACACCGCGTTATCCGGAACGTTACAAAAACAAATCGAGATGGAACGAAACAGTTTGGCGACGACGGACCGACTCGAACAATTCAAACAAGCTTATTCGAGCATCAGCCATCTGAATCAAACCGTTTAATTTCCCTCCATGATTGGACCCCTTCCTATACAAAGAACTCGAATCAGTTCCACTTCTTAGAAAAGAGGTGGCTGATCCGGGTTCTTTTTAACGCTTTCTCCACGATTGGACGGATGCGGCCAATAGGATTTAAAATAATGTAAGACATAGTCCTGGACGTGCCGCACGAGCGGACGCTGCTCGATTCCTGCTAAATGATTTAACGACACGTCCCATAGCATCGGGGGGGCAAACGGTAAAATCCGGATGTCTTCCGCATGATGAAATCGGAGAATCGGCTCCGGCAAAATCGACACGACGTCGAGTTCCTGCACCATGCCGATCAACAAATCCCACGCACCGGAAGTAAAAAAGATCTGCGGTTCGACTTGTACGTGCCGGAACTGGGATAAAATCTGATGATGCAACATAAAACTATCATTGAGGATGACCAACGGTTCCGCTGAAAGATCACGGTAAGAGACACTTTTGGCCTCGCTTAACGGATGGCTCGGTCTCACCGCGACGACGACCTCATCCTCGATCAATCGATACCATTTTATGCCATAGGATTCCCCCGGTTCAATTAAAATCGCCAGGTCCAGTTCTTCGAGCAACAGGCGGCGCTTCAATTCAAATGCGCCTTCTTCGATGATTTCCAACTCAATCCCGGGATGTTCCGCCATCAATTTCGGAATCAGTTGCGAAAAAAGGACAGGCAAAATGACCGGTGGAATCCCCAACCGGACTTTCCCTCGGATGACACGCGACCGTTCGTGAAGATGTTCCATCATTTGTTGATGTCCGTGCAAAACACTCAGGGCATCCTCATAAAATTGCTGTCCGGCGTCCGTCAGACCGGTTAATCGTCCATGGTGACGCAAAAACAACTCTACCTGTTCCACCTCTTCAAATTCCCGCACCAGTTGACTGAGCGCCGGTTGTGAAATACGAAGATGCTTGGAAGCCCGTGTTAAATTGTACGCATGATCTACAATCGTCGTAAAAAATGTCAATTGCCGAATGTCCATCTGACTTCCTCCTCTTACTCATCAAACCAGTGATTTTTTCTGAAATATAGAATCATTCCCATCGCAATGACTGCCATCCCTCCCAGTGTGAAGAAATAGCCGAAACGCGTCGTCAGTTCGGGCATATGTTCAAAATTCATCCCGTAGATGCCGGCGATGAACGTTAATGGCATGAAGATGGTCGTAAAAATCGTCAACGTCTTCATGATATTATTCATCCGGTAGGAGTTGAGTGAAATAAAATTATCCCGGAATTCAGACGTCATTTCCCGGTTGTATTCAATCATCTCGTTCAGCTTAAGCAGATGATCATAAATATCCTGAAAAAACGCTTTTTTATTTGCATTAATCGCAAGCCGACGGGATTCAACGACCCGGTACAACAAGTCCCGCATCGGTAAGATGGTCCGGGCGACGACTAACAAATCGGATCGAATCTCAAATACATCTTCCATGATCCGTTTATCATTCCCGCGCTGTTCGTACCGTCCTTCCAGTGCAAAAATCTTATCTTCTAACGTATGAACAATCGGAAAGTAACCATCGACGATTTTATCCATGATTTTATGAACGATCTCAATGGTCCACTGTTCCGGATTATTATGTATACGCTGGAAAGCTTGAAACACGACATCGATTTCACTCGACGGCTCCTCGTGATAAGAAACAACATAATTCTCATTGGCGAACAGGTTAATCTCTTTTCCTTTGAGTGACTCCGTATCCAGGGCATGCAACACAAAAAAGCTGTATCCGTCGTAATATTCTAACTTTGGACGCTGCAAGTATTGAAAACAATCTTCAAGAGCCAACGGATGAAAATCAAAAGCGGACACCAACTGTTGTTTTTCCTGCTCCGTTGGTTGATTAAAATCGACAAAATACCATTTGATACCGGGTGCGTGAAGACGATCTAAACTATCATCCACTAAAACCTGATGATCTGTCGTCACCATCAGACAGCGTATCATGAACATTCACCTTCTTTTCGTTACGGTTTATTCACACAGTATCGCAAACAATCCGCTCGATTTCCATAAAAAAAAGACTGCAGCCCTATTTCAGCACTACAGTCCCCCTGCTTTATCCCCGTTCGAAGTAAAAGCCATTCCAGTAGACATGACGATACGTAAATTCTTTACCACTTTTTGTTGTCACAAGCATTTCATCTTCCGAAACGACAGCAATCTTGACGGGGGTCTCTCCGTGATCGGTCAAAAAATTTAAAATCTCTAAATGACGATTTAGCCATAACCGGCGGCGGAACCAACGGAACCGACTAAACGCAGCTGTAAAGTGTAAAATCGATAACAGCATGATGATCATCGCGAACGGTAACGGTACATCAAACAACGCAATTAAATAAAAATCCGCGATGATTAAAAAGACGGATAATCCCATCTCGGTCATCTCCATAAAAGACGCTTTATACGTGGCAAAATAGGTCATGACACGAAATAAAACGATGACCGTCAAATAAGGTACAAAATAAAGACGAAAAACGTTGTCCGACCCACTGTTGACATACATGAGCAAGGGCAGGAAGAAGAGCAACTTCCAAATTAGGATGGCAGAATAAAACAAAGTGTGATCCGTGTAGCGTTTGCGTACGATGGCGCGACTAATGTTCATTGCCTTCCCCTCCTTCAATGGTGACTACATGTTCGAGTCGATGATGTCGGGATCTAATGCCTATAAGGGTATGTTTCCTGATTGGACCGTTTCTAATCGTATATTTTGTGTGAAATATCGGTTTATATTCAGTATACGAAACATTTTGATAAATAGTTTTACTTTCCCATCATTCCCCATATTTATAATGTGCTGAATCGATCGGATTTGTCGTTTGTCTGTTTTTTCTTTACACTTGATACAGATCACTTTAGAAATGAGATGAAAAACATGTACAGCCATATCGTTGTCGGTGCCGGCATCCTCGGAACATCGACCGCTTATCATTTAGCGAAACAAGGTGCAACGGTCCTGCTGATTGACCGGAAAGAAGCCGGACGTGCCACTCATGTCGCAGCTGGTATCATCTGTCCCTGGATGACACAACGACGCAACAAAGCCTGGTATCGACTAGCCAATAACGGTGCTCATTATTACGATACGCTAATTCCAGAACTGGAAGCACTCGGTGAAACGAAGACGGGCTATCAAAAAGTCGGAACCATCGCCTTACATGAGACGTCAAAAATTGAAAAGATGCAGACGATTGCAGAAAATCGTTTCCCGGAAGCACCGGCGATCCAACAAATTGAACGGTTGACGGCTGATCAAGTCCGAACAATGTTTCCCTTGATTGAGTCGATTGAGGACGCCTTATTCGTCTCTGGAGGAGCCCGTGTCGACGGACGTGCCTTACGGGCAGCCTTAGAAAGCGGAGCAATCAAACACCAGGCTACCGTTCTTGAAGCCGATGCTTCGCTAGTCGTCGTCGACGGTCACGTCAAAGGGGTTCAAATCGGGCCCGACATCCATTATGCCGATCAAATCATCTTGACGGCCGGTGTCTGGATTAATGAATTACTCGAACCGTTGCAAACGCGTCTTGATATTCGTGCCGAAAAAGGACAGATTCTTCATTTGGATATTTCCAACGAACAATCAAAAGATTGGCCTGTCATCATGGGACAACGCGGTTTGTATCTCGTGTCGATCGAAGATGGAAAACTCGCACTCGGTTCGACGCATGAAAAACAGCTCGATTACAATATTCAGCCGACTGTTAAAGGAATGTACGCCTTATTGACACGTGCCATTCCGGTCGCACCGGTACTGGAAGAAGCAAACATCAACGAAATGCGGGTCGGTCTTCGCCCGTATACGAGTAATTCCTTACCTGTCATCGGTCGACTGGCGACTCATCCGAATGTCCTTGTCGCCAATGGTCTCGGGGCTTCCGGTTTAACGATTGGTCCGTATCTCGGTCAGGAGTTATCCAAATTGGCATTAGGAAAAGATTTGGACATTGATTTGAACGATTATCTTTTGCAATAACCTGCTGATGATTCACATATCTCCATCTATAGTAAAGGTATACCCTTTCTAAAAAGGAACAAACGTTCTTATAAAATGAAATTCAAAGGAGTTTTGGATGTGCACCCGATAAAAGATATGGTGACCCCTGAACAATTCGAAAAACTGGATATTCGCGTCGGCACCATCCGCTCCCTCCATGTTTCAGATGCCGAACCCGGCTTTTTAAATCTGTTGATTGTGTTTGGAGACTTTCAACAGGCCATATTTCTGGATTGGAAAGAATCCCGGTTCGAGTACGAAGAAATCGTCGGGAAACAGGCTTTGGTCCTGCTGAATGTTCCGGGAATCGTTGCCGGTACGACAGGCCGTGTTCTCGAACTAGGGACACAAGATCATCTGATGCCGGTACTGGCGTGTCCGGAACATCCGATTCCTGACGGTAGTCGACTGAGTTAACACTGAAAAGCAGAAGTCAGCAGACAACGCGCTGTCTTGAACGAAAAGAAGGAATCGCCATCGTCACAGATGAGCAATCCCTTCTTTTTGGCTTATGACACGGACTGATGTTTCAGCCCTTATCGTTTCAATCAGATCCGCGTCTTTTCCAAGTAGTGTACGCTGAAATGGTGCTTTGCATCCGTAAAACATCTAATTGGAGTAAATCCGTTTTGTTTGGCTAACCATTGAAATTCTTCCTGACTGTACTTATAGGAATTTTCCGTATGAATCGTTTCCCCCTCTTTAAACGGAAAGCGCTGATCGACAATCGTGACGATTTGATCGATCCGGCTTTTCAGATGCATTTCAACCCGCCCCTGCTGTTCGTTATAAAAGGCGATATGTTCAAACAAATCTACATCAAACGTCCCTCCAAGTGTTTCATTGATATGCCGCAAGATATTTAAGTTAAACTGTGCCGTAACGCCAGCTCGATCATTGTAAGCCGCATGGAGCAGATTAGTTTCTTTTTTTGTATCAATTCCGATTAAGAAACCGTCTCCCTTCTCCAGCAATTGACTCGATTGTTGTAAAAAGTCTGCTGCTTCCTGCGGATTAAAGTTTCCGATTGTCGAACCGGGAAAGAAAATCACCTTTTTTTGTTTATCTTCAATCGGTAAATGCAAAGGGGCAGAATAGTCACCACAAACCGCTTTAATCCGGAGTCCCGGATAATCTTGAGATAATTGATGCGCGGATTGGATTAGAAAATCTTTCGAAATATCGATTGGCATATATTGTTCCAATTGATGGAGGGAACTGAGTAAACTTTTGATTTTACGACTGCTTCCGCTTCCATACTCAATCAGTGTGTGGACCGGTCCAATACAATCTGCAATGGCCGTTTGGTGTTCGGATAAAATATCGATTTCCGTCCGCGTCAAATAATATTCCGGTTGCTGTGTAATCCGTTCGAATAATTCCGATCCGGTTTGATCATAAAAGTATTTTGCTTGCAACACCTTTTGAGGTTGCGCTAAACCGTGTAATACTTCTTGGAGCATGTTCTGCTGATCCGTGTACATATCAAAACTTTCGACTTGTTGCCGCATTTAGAGGTCACCCGCCAATCGGAAGCCACTGAACTGCCAACGTTTAGCAGGTGGGAAGAAATTCCGGTACGTCGCACGGATATGATTACCCGGAGTCACACAGGCACCGCCGCGAAGAACCATCTGGTTACACATGAACTTGGCATTGTACTCCCCGAGTGCTCCTTCAAGCGGTCGACTTTTCGGATACGGAGCATATGCACTTGCCGTCCATTCCCAGACATCACCGAACATGCCGTTCACCGACTGATTCGCGTCTTGAACCGGAACGGGATGATAGGAACCTTGTTCCATGAAGTTCCCCTGTTGATCAACTTGCCGCCCGACGTATTCCCATTCGGCTTCAGTTGGTAGACGTTTCCCGCACCACCGGCTGTAGGCATCGGCTTCATAAAAACTCACATGACAAACCGGTTCATCCAACTGCAAAGGTTCAACACCGTTCAATGTGAAGATGGACCAGTCACCCTGTTGATCTTTCATCCAGTAGAGAGGTGCTTTCCACTGTTGTTGCGTCACGACTTGGAAGCCGTCCGACAGCCAATGTTCAGCTTGCTCATACCCGCCCGCCTCAATGAATGCCATGAACTCACGGTTGGTGACGGGGCGTGTTGCGAGTTCAAATGGTTCTAACCACGCTTTATGAACCGGACTTTCATTGTCAAAGGCAAATCCCGCACCCTCATGACCGATTTCAACGAGTCCCCCTTCAAATCGCGTAAACGTAAGCGGCGGCGACTGAGCTGTTCCACGCCGCTCGACTTGTCGGGTCTGATACGCCGGCAATAACGGATTAGTAAAGAAGTTGTATTTTACATCCATCAAGATTAACTCCTGATGTTGCTGTTCATGCTGCAGTCCCATTTCGACCAATTGCTCGATGACCTGTTGAAGGGCCGTCTCTCGTTCTTGTCGCAACAATGTCAAGACTGCCTGATCGACATGTTCACGATAAGCAATGACGTCCTTGACGGTCGGACGTGACAACACCCCTCGCTGATGGCGCGGTTGATACGGACCGATCGAATTGTAGTAGGAATTAAATAAATAGTTGTATACCGGATCAAAAACATGATACGTATCGTCATACTCTTGAAGGATCATCCGTTCAAAAAACCATGTCGTATGGGCAATATGCCATTTCGGCGGGCTGACATCCGTACTTGCCTGAATTACAAAATCCTCTTGTTCCAACGGTTCAATCAAGGTTAATGTCTGATTCCGGACCGTATTGAACTTGTCTGCTAAGTAAGTCGTAATCTCTTGACTCAATTCATCCACTTCCTTCAAATAAAATATTCTGAAAATATGCACCATTATCTTTACCCGTTTTCCTTTTAAGTAAGCGTTTACAATCAACTGCAAAAAAATCGGAGTGAGACCCCATGCTGGTCCCACTCCGACTTGTTTAATACACTTTATCGCCGTTAAAAATCGAATTTTTGACAACGACATAATCAACCGTTCGAATCGCCTGCAGTTTATTGCCGCCGGCATAGGAAATCGCCGATTGCAAATCTTGTTCCATCTCAATCAGGGTGTCGGACAAACTTCCTTTAAATTCAACGAACATCTTTTTACCCTCGACATTCTTCTTTTCACCTTTTTGAAATTCCGAAGCGGATCCGAAGTATTCCTTCACCTGTAAACCGTCGACTTCTTGCATTTCACCAGGAGACTCTTCGTGTCCGGCAAACAATGAACCGATCATGACCATCGTCGCCCCGAAACGGACGGATTTAGCAATGTCTCCGTGTGTCCGGATGCCACCATCTGCAATGATTGGTTTACTGGCAGCCTTGGCACACCATCTCAATGCTGCCAACTGCCATCCGCCCGTACCGAATCCCGTTTTGATTTTCGTGATACAAACCTTCCCTGGTCCGATCCCGACTTTTGTTGCATCTGCGCCGGCATGTTCCAGTTCGCGAACAGCTTCCGGTGTCCCGACGTTACCTGCGATGACAAAGCTGTCCGGTAACACGTGTTTGATATGTTGGATCATCCGGATGACCGCTTCTGAATGTCCATGCGCGATATCAATCGTGATATATTCCGGCGTCAATTCTTCGTGTGCCAATGTCTCGATGAACGCATATTCTTCCGTTTTCACACCGACACTGATGGAAGCAATCAATCCCCGTTCCTGCATCGTGCGAACAAAGTTCAGTCGCGTTTCCGGCTCAAACCGGTGCATGATATAAAAATAGCCGTTTTCAGCTAAAAAAGTTGCGATTTTTTCATCGATGATCGTCTGCATATTAGCTGGCACGACAGGCAATTTAAAGCGTCGTCCTCCGAATTCGACCGTCGTATCACATTCCGAACGACTTCCGACGATTGATTTAGCTGGAATCAATTGAATATCTTCGTAATCAAATACTACATCCATCACTAACACCTCAAATAACGAATATTTTTTATGAATAACACTTTAACGTTCGTACTATAATACTGTAACGAACAATTAATGGTTTGTCAAAAACATTTCGTCAAAAAACATACCTTTAGAAAAATAAAAGCACTTAATGTTCGGATTTAAGGTTATTTCACTCTGTCGATTGACCATTTCAGTGATTTATCATTAAAAAAGATAGATTCCGTTTCTTCTATAGCCCAGTCATCAGGACGACGTCACTTTGATATGGATCTGTTAACCGGGTGCAAACTCTTCTTTTAACAGCGCGAACAAAATAAAATCTTCCCATGCACCGTTGATGTACAAGCTTTTTTTCGCAAGCCCTTCTCTTCTGAATCCCACTTTTTCTAACACACGGATGGAACCGATGTTTTCCGGCATCACTTCCGCCCGTAGACGGTGAAACTGATGGGTCTCAAATAAAAGTTTAGCCGCCTGTCGAACAGCTTCCGCCATAATTCCTTTTCCATTGTGTTCCCGGTCCAATTGATATCCGATCATACATGTCTCTGCCGGAAACCGTTCGACAAAAGCTGCAGAAACTTCACCGATTAATTGATTGTTTTCCGTTAAAAAGATTCCATAGGCATATGATCGATCCGCCAAACTGTTTTCAAGCATCTGTTCGATTCGTTCCAGTTGCTTCGGCAATGTATAACTATCCGGTTTCGGTTTTACAGGCATCCAGTATTCAAAATGTAATTGATTCCGGAGGCTTAACCGGAGTAGCTGTTCTGCATCAGACAGTTGATATGGTCGAAGAAAAATGGTTCCCATGATTAATTTCCTCCTTAAAAAAATAGTATGAATTCATAATTCTTTAACTTTAGAGAGTTAAAGCGTTTGAGAATTCTTTTTTCGGGAAAATTATAAAATATCTGAATAAGTAACAAAGTGTTTACAAACGTGTTGTAAACAATTAAAAGGAGGAGAGCATGCGTATAAATACAGATACAGAGTTATTTAAACAAATCGAATTAAAAAATAAGCACGCTCTCGAAGCGTTATACGATCGGTACGAAAAGTCCTTATACTTACTTCTCACACGTATGTTGAATGACGAAAAAAGAGTTCAACTTACGTTAAGACAAATTTTTCAGGATGTCTGGACAAGCCCGAACCAACATTCTACTATTCACGGCTATTTGATTACTGCTGTAAAACAAGCCCGATCCCAGCGCGAACCGATCCATTAATCCTTTCGCGATTTTGTTCCTCTTATATGAAGAAGAACATTTTATAGATATTCGAACTGCATGCATACATTCCTTCAAGGAATAACCTTTCTTCAAGTGAGTTTGATATTTTTAGGGGAGATTGCCACTTTTTTTGTTTATTACTTCCTTTTTTCATTTTTTCATGGTATATTATAAACAATTATTGTTGTTCGGTGGAGATACAAAGTTTACACTTTCGACTCGATGAAATTGATCACAGTAGTAATAATCAGTGTGACTTAGTCATACGCAGGAGGCAACACACATGGAACAAGGTAAAGTAAAATGGTTTAACGCAGAAAAAGGTTTTGGCTTCATCGAACGTGAAAGCGGCGACGACGTTTTCGTTCACTTCTCTGCTATCCAAACTGATGGTTTCAAATCACTTGACGAAGGTCAAGAAGTTTCGTTTGAAGTTGAAGAAGGCCAACGCGGACCGCAAGCAACTAACGTTACTAAACTTTAATTTTCCTGAGAGGATCCGCAACTGCGGATCCTCTTTTTTAATTCTTTTCCGCCTACCCCTATCTTTTTCAAACCGGACGTGCTATATTATTAAGTAATTATTGTTGTTCGGTGGAGATATGAAGGTTACACTTTTGACTCGATGAAAT
>Ga0308158_10000667_pt1 | contig 48953 bp, 40 predicted proteins | sample PhyBR2_FD_201038 | JGI IMG/M metagenome (GOLD analysis project Ga0308158, IMG submission 201038) | Phyllosphere microbial communities from UC Gill Tract Community Farm, Albany, California, United States - DLSLB.R2 | ecosystem: Host-associated > Plants > Phyllosphere > Unclassified | place: USA... | reverse complement strand
ATAATTCCAGATATCGAATCATTCATTTTGACCTTCTTGTAGCTCGCATTTTCCAATAATCCAATCACTTCTTTCGCGATGATCTGATGCTGGGTACTCGGCTTGAGGCCGCCATCATCTGGAAGCGTCACCCGTGGTTTTGATCCACAGGAGACAATAGATACCACAAAAAGTGCAAATATGAGTTTCCTAAACATATTTTCGACAGTTTTAATAATCATTTTATAAAAAAAAATTTCAGCTCTTATTGATAAGCGTGCTAAATTTAGTGAAATTCATAGCACATTAACATAGATTCTAAAAATTTATTTGAATTAACCTTTAATCTTTACAAAAAGCTTAAAATACAATTTATTTCCTACTTTCGGTTCCTCGGTTGATATTTTGTATGAAAGTCCTAATTGTACAATTCGTTTTTCAGTTGTGTATAAGCTTTGTATGTCTGGTCGGCTGAGGGATAATCTTTCAGCACAAGATATACTTCGCCCAATTTGTCCAATATAGCCAATGAAAGCTGCTTGTTATTCTCATTAGAAGCCAATTCCGCCGCCTGAATAAATTCTTTGATGGCGATCTTGTAATTACCATCCTTTTGTTTGGAGGCAGCAAGGAGATATTCGATCTCTGCAAGTTCGCCGCTCAATTTCTTTGCATTGGCCAGGTCACGTGCCTGTAGCAAAAACCACTGCGCTTCTGTGTATTTATTCTGGTTAAAATAAATCTCAGCAAGCATCTCCCAGGCGAATATTTTGCTTTCATAAGCTTTTGCTTTATTGAATAGGGGGATAGCGCTACGGATAATGTTATTCTCAGCGGCCTTAAAGTTTCCCTGTCCCGCACGTGCCATCGCAATTAACAGCCAGGCATTTGCCTGTTCGACATAGCTTTTGCTGACTGTCGCATGGCTATGGTATTTTTGGGCGCTCTCTTCTGCTTTGACAAAGTCGCCATGGTACAAAAGAAAATTGCTCAAGTTCAGACTGATCGTAGCAATATCATTGGTATTGTCTGTACGATTTGCCAATGAGAGGGCGTCATAGAGAAATTTTGACGCATTGCTGCTATCATTATTTTTAATGGCAAATAGCGCGGCTTCATTTGCCAAGGCATAACCTGCGATCCAGTTTTCCGATTTCTTTTGATTTTCGATGGCATTATTCCATGCTGCAGTATTGGGTGGGACAGGATTCATCAGGTATTGAAAATGCCCGATGTTATTGGTGCTTTTCAATTGCAGCAATAAGCGTTGGAAGAGCAGTTGCCTCTCAATTTCCCTGCTGAAGCCCTTTTTATCGCTATAATTGTCCTCAATAATTTCATTTTCAGTCTTTGGCGGCGGCAGGAAATACACCTCCGGACCTATTCCTCTAAAAGAAGCATCGTATTTTTTTATTGCCCCAGTATAATCCTTTGGGGTTTGCTGTGCCCATACCTTTCCGCTCATTCCAAGGGTTGTGGTTAGGGCTGCCAAAAGCAAGGTCCAGTATTTCGTCATCCTCATGCATTATTACGTCGTAATTAACGTGTAATACAAATATGACGAAAAATTATGTGAAAAAATGTTAAAGTGTTTTTTTGAGTATTGTGTAGTTAGTATTGAGCCCCTGCCGGTACAAGCCTGCAGTTTTTCAGCGATACTTAATCAGGTTGACTAAAATATTTAGTTATTGTACTGTTTAATTTTTAAATTTGTCGTATGGCAACACGTATCCCACTTGCAGAACGACTGCGTCCCCATCAATTGAGCGATTATGTAGGGCAACAGCATATCGTCGGTCCTGATGCAGTACTCTATCATGCGATTCAACAAAAGAATATTCCTTCGATGATCTTGTGGGGGCCTCCAGGAGTTGGGAAAACGAGCTTAGCGCTGTTGATTGCGAAGGAGCTGGATAGACCCTTTTTCTCCTTGAGCGCCATACAAGCTGGTGTAAAAGATATCCGGGAGGTGATTGATAAAGCCGAACGGCTGATGAATTTTAATCAGGATCAGCCCATTCTATTTATCGATGAGATCCATCGTTTTTCCAAATCCCAGCAGGATTCATTGTTGGGGGCTGTCGAGCGCGGCTTGGTCACATTGATCGGTGCCACCACCGAAAACCCCTCATTTGAGGTGATATCAGCATTGCTTTCCCGTTGCCAGGTCTATGTGCTTGAGCATTTGTCCGAGGAGGATCTTATTGGCCTCGTGCAAAAGGCATTGCATGAGGATGAATACCTCCAAAAGCATGATATTGTCGTTGAAGAGTATGAAGCACTATTGCGCTTGTCTGGTGGCGATGCACGCAAGCTACTGAATGTACTTGAGCTTGTAGTCAATGCAGCTGTTCTCCACAAAGAGCCGATTACCAATGCTTTTGTCCTGCGACAAGTGCAGCAGAATATGGCGATCTATGACAAGGCGGGCGAACAGCACTATGATATTATTTCAGCATTTATAAAGTCTATCCGCGGATCCGACCCCAATGCAGCGGTCTACTGGCTCGCACGCATGATCGAAGGTGGCGAGGATCCATCTTTTATAGCACGGCGTTTATTGATCTTGGCTTCCGAAGATATTGGCAATGCCAATCCCAATGCACTTCTGTTGGCCAACAATTGTTTTCAGGCGGTGAATGTAATCGGATGGCCCGAATCACGTATTATACTCTCGCAGACCGTTATTTATCTAGCCACTTCAGTTAAGAGCAATGCCTCGTACGAAGCCATCAACAAGGCACAGGCGCTAGTGAAGCAGACGGGTGATTTATCTGTACCTCTGCATATTCGTAATGCGCCTACCAAGTTAATGAAAGAACTCAATTATGGGGCAGAATATAAATATGCACACTCCTTCCCCGGGAATTTTGTGGTACAGGAATTTCTGCCGAAAGAAGTTAGCGGTGTAAAGCTATATGAACCGGGACAAAACCCGCAAGAAGAGAAGATTCGTCAGAGCTTGCGCGACAAGTGGAAGGAGAAGTATAGGTATTAGATTGGCGTATTGAGATTCTGGGAGTGCGAGCCTGCGGTTCATAAAAGCAAAGGCGAACTGTTATAGCTCGCCTATTGCGGATATGAGTAAGGAAAATTATACTTCTGTGGTAGGGTTGCTTTTTAAGACAAAAGTTCTTTTTGGCGGCGAAGCTTTCTTGATGTCACTATTCGCTTCACTGGATGTAACCTGTTTTGCGCTATCGTTTTCTTTTCTTGCGGATTGCAGCATCTTTCTGAAGATCAACAATCCGATGATCCCTAATGAAAGCCAGAGTAAGTCCACCAATAAGATGTCATTTGCTCCGGAACGATAAGAGACCCAGATCCAATTGCCCGTCTTTATCCCATTCACAATCGGAACCGCCAAAGCCAACACCGAGCCCAAAAAGAGTGTTTCCCGATTCGTTTTTCCAATATTACGGCGAATGATATAAAAAACACTCAAAGCCAGCCAGCTGTAGAAATAAACGTGAAATATAAACGGTTGATCTACTTTCGTAGCCAGTTTAACAGCGATAAACGCTACTGCTGTAACCGGAAACATAGTTAGACAGGCTGCCATAAATACATTGGCTGCCCAAAAATTAAAGATGCGTTTGCGCTTGGGGATATTGTTTTTATCCCGAGCCACCAACCAGATCAAAATACCTGAAATAATCACAAAACAGCCCATAATACCCAGGACAAAGTAGATGATTTTGATCGGATAGCCCCCAAAATCGGCAAGATGCAAGCGGTAAATGAATCCTTTCACATAATCCAGGTAGGTGCCATTGTCCGCGGCTGATTTCTCGAATAGTATTTTGTTGTCTGCTACGCGATAGATAATCCGACCTGAGCCAGCAAAGTTTTTATCGATATTGGCATCATATAACGCAACCACATGCATGCTCCTGTCACCATAATTTTTGATAAAAATGCGGTTCATATGGCTGTTGGGCCATTTGCTTTCCAGTTTATCCAAAAAATCCCCCATCTTAAAGGTTGTGGAGAGGGGCTCGTATAAATAGGTGTATTTTGTATTGTCGTTGTAGCCAAGTGCAGCATATACCTCATTTTCCTTACCATCGTAAAGGTATTTGCTGAAGGGAATGATAAGGACCGAATTAACGATGAGAACGATGCCTGTCAGCGCATACATAAACTGGTAAGGAAAACCGATTACACCGAGCGCTGTATGCATATCTGTCCACACCGTTTTCCACTTGTTTTCCGGCCTGAACACAAAGAAATTCGATTTTATTTTGTCCCAGTGGAGCATCAAGCCAGATATCAGTGCAAAGAGAAAGATAAATGAAACCAGGCCTGCCAAGGTATAACCAAAGGGCCGTCCGATATTGATCCCGATCTGGTTAAGTGGGGCTAGAAAATGGAGACGGTACAAAAATTCGCCCATCGTATAGCCGTCACCATAGTCCGATGGCTTTTTTGTTGCCAGGTCATAGCTAAAATACATGGAATCGTCCGCGCCACGTCGGCCCCGGCCACGTTTTTTCTTTTTTTCACCCTTCGCTTCACTGTCTTTTGTTATACCTTTGGTCTTTTGGGCAGCCATTAATTTAGCCCTATTCACAACAATTGTATCCTGGGAGGCTCCGATATTGACATAGCTTGCATGACCATTATGCTGCATATAGAAGGCGATATCTCTTCCCTTAAGTTCTTTGACCTGGTTTATGGAGTCTAAGAGATGATCAAAAACCAAGTTTCGGTAAGTTCCCCCTTTGTCCGACTCATTTTTTTGCCAGGCATTGATCTCATTTTTGAAGAACGAAAAAGATCCCGCAAAAAAGATCACATACAAGATAGCACAAATGATTATCCCTGAGATGGTATGCGTATTGAAATAGATATTATAACGTCTTAGATTCATGATAAGGATGATTAGAGGTAAATAAAGATGCCATAGAACACAGCAATCAAAAGCAGATAGATACCCCATATCAGCCAGCCGTTCTTAGAAAGAAAGGCGGCAAGCAATAAGATTCCCCAGGCGATAAAACCCGTGACATAGGCTGTGATCAATATGTCCGTTTTATCAAACAGTTTCGTCAGGCAGAGGTGCAGGTAAAGCATCACAAAATAGCCGCCGAAAAACCCCGCGGTAATTTTTAGGAAGCGTTGGAATGGACTGCTTAGATATTTTTTATTGGCAGGCATGGTTCAGAAGATGATTGTTTCTAATAGGAGAGCGATTAAAAAAACAATAGTAAGTTGTTTCCATTGGAAATAGCGGTAAGGCCATAAAAGCACGATAAGGCTAAAAAATCCCATCGCATAAGCGCCGAAAGCGAGTGTTCCTGAGAGGGTACCCTGAAAATACATGGTCAGCGCCCAGGAAAATCCAAGAAGGACAACGCCAAGGATCCTCGCGCGGGTTTTGTCATTCACCAATGTTAACAGTGCTGATGGACCATGCTGTATCTTGACCTTTTCCGAGGAACAGTACCAGAAAAAGCTACCAGCAAAAATTAGCAAGAGTAAAAATGTGTACATAGTTAGGAGTGCTGCTTGGTACAGATACCCAATATGCAATCTATCAGCATATTGGGTATTTACTTTAAATATAAAATGAGGTTAATCTAAATGTTCGATAGCAGTAATGGTTCCGCCTTCAACTTTTAGACCTCTAGTTGCGGTAGCTGCTGCTGCATCGATTTTATATACATAGCTTTCGCCAGAAGTTAGGTTTACGCCAATGTACCCTGTTTTGCCATCTTTCTTGCTATAGTTGTTTCTTTGTGTAAATGACTTTACTTCAGGGGCTTGTGGTAAACCGGATATAATTTTAAATGTTTTGTCTACGACATTTACAGCTGCAATTGTTGTCGCCGCGCTGTAAGTGCCATCGGATTGTTTCTTTTTGGAGCTTACAATGAAATTGTTGCCGCCGACATAGGTCCAGTTAACGATATTGTAACCACCTGAAATCTCAGCCACATTAAAGAAATAGCTTTTGTCAAATTCCGTGGTACCTGATGATATCCTTAAGATTGCAGAGGGATTAGTTGTTGTGATTTCAGATTTTGTAGGGTCATCTTTTCTTTTTGAAGTGGCATTGGCTGCAGAGAATGCATAAATATCACCATTCTCTACGGTTCCCAAGCCATTGGTGAAATATTGACCGATATAGCTGGTACGCTCATCCGTAAAAACTTTTTCAAGCTTCATATCCGGATAAGAAAATACAGCAACCCAAGCTTTGTTAGGGTATTTTGTTGTAAAAGAAGAACTTTCTATACAGAAGAAAGGCGCATAGACTTTATTACCTACTTGTGTTAACCAACTAAAATATCCAATTTCACCATTGTTGGCCAATTCGAGTGCATTCATCGATCCTTCGCCCACAATAGACAAGCTATTGGTATTGACTCTGTACCAAGTATGTGTTGGGGTAGCTAGGTTTCTTGACATTTTGGCCATCAATACATCCTCATTTACCGCGGCAAATGCAGCTACAGTCTCTGATTGGAAATTGGTTAATTTTTTCAATTTACCATTTTCAAGATTATACGCTGTTACAGCACCTGGGTTGCCCTGCCCGTATAGAAAGCTAAAAAATTTATTGTTTGTTGTTAAATAATAGCGATATGTGCCATCCTGCTCAATTCCGTTCCCAAGGATGGATGCCTTTCCTTCATCAAGGCTATTTGTCGTAACAAGATAGTCCGCTACGCCGGTACTTGCAATAGGAGTTACTGCGACAATATATTTGCTGCCTCCATCAGTAGTATTGCCTCCAGTGGGTTCGCTTTTCGAGCAAGATCCAAATAAAATAGCGGCTGCTAATAGGGAGAAAAGAGATTTTGTTTTCATGATTGAAATATTTATAGATTAATTTTGTTTGTTGAAGAAATAACGTAGGTTGATATAGAAGCCACGGCTTGGTTTTTGTAAACTGAAATTGTCAACCAAACGGTTATCCGTGAGGTTTTTGCCTTCCAGAGCAATATTGTATCGACCATTTGCGATGGAGTATACGACGTTGGCATCTAGGCTTAACTGTGTCGGAATTTTTCTTTTTTCGGCATCTGCGTCGGTTGAACCTAAGCCTGGCCAGTATAACCAGAATTCATGCACATACAATAGGTTGGCTCCCACGTTTAACCGGTTATTTTTGCCCCCAAGTTCCGGAAAAATTACTGACGCGTCTAGATTGCCAAATAGGTAAGGAATATTTGGCATTTGATTTTTATATAATGGACTTATACCTGTATATCCTGGTTCTACTTTTTGCATATTTTTAACAGATTGGTAGGTAGCGTTTAAGCCCGCCATGAACCATTTTTGGTATGAATAGCGTAGATCTAAATCACCTCCGATAGAGCGTACGCCATCCCTATTGTCTGATACATATTTAGATTGGTTGTTATTTAATCTTTGGTAGATGAAGTCATCCGCATGGCGGTAAAATGCATTGGCCATCAAAGCAAAGCGGTTATCTGGATTCAGCCTGAAATCGTAAAGTATACCCAAGTTGAGATTATTGCTTCTTTCTGGTTTCAAGGCAACGTTTCCTTCGTAATTTTCAACGTCACCAAAAAGTTCTGTAGGCGTTGGCATCTTTGTGGTGAGCTCATAAGATCCTTTAATCTGAAGGGTCGGAGCTAGGTAGTAAGAGAGAGCAGTTCCATATCCTAACTTGCTAATATTCTTTTCCAACTCGTTATTGCCACTGGCGTTGTGCAGATTGTAGTGTTTTAAAAAGGCGTTAAAACTAAATTTATCTTTTATATCATATTGATACCCCAAGGAGAGAACATTTTTCTGACTTAATTGGGCACGTTCATTGCTGGCGTTTTGTGGATTTACCTCATCCTCACCATTACGCTTAAAAGTGTTGAATACGTCAGTAAGTGATAGACTTTGTCTTTCAGAAAGTTTATAATTTAAGATGGCATTGGCTACACCAGCATTGTTTCTGTATTTATACATAGTGTACGAACGTTCTCCACCAGGCCCTTCGAGGTTTTTTCTGTTGCCATACCAGTCAAAACGTGCATGTACAGTATCAATATTTTGGTTATTCCCCAAGTTGATATTTCCGTTTAGGATTACATCCAAACCTTTTATAAAAAGATCATTCTTTTTATACTTGAATGTCGGCATCACAGTGGTTCCCCGATTGTGCCATCCCCCAAAAACAGATACCATGCGTGCCCCAGTTTGAATTTCCTTATAGCTTTTTCCGAGGACGACACCAAAGAGGAGTTTATCAGCATAAGATTTATTGACCACACCAATATTAGCAATGAGCGATTCGTTGTGATAGGTGTCGTGGAATCTTTTTAATTTCACTCCTTCCTTATATACACCAGTGTTAATGTCGGCTACGTCGACAGTGACCTTATAATTGTTGTCTGAATAATTTTGAAAAGCATTAAGTTGGAAGTATAAGCCTTTTTTTGTTGTATGTGCAGCATTGATCACAGTACGGTGTGTATTAAAGGATCCAAAAGAATAGGATGCATCCACATAACTATTCAGACGGTCTCCGGTGACGATATTGACAGCACCACCTAATGCATCAGATCCCAACCATACAGGTACTACCCCTTTATAGATTTCAATTCTTTCTGCAATATTGATGGGAATATTATTGATTTGGAATGCTGAACCAAAATTTTCCATCGGAATACCATCAATAAAATAACGGATTTGGTCTCCATTAAATCCGTTCAACATCAAATTAAAATTAGAACCTACACCACCAGACTCTCTTACACGGACACCGGCTACACGGTCCAACGCACTAGAGATATCCATGGTCGTATTATATAGCTTGGTTGCATCTACCGCAGTTACATTAAAAGCCTGCCGGTTCACTTCCTGAGCCTTCGTACGCCCAAATACTTCTACCTGCTCAATTTCTTTTTGATCCGATGTCAACTCGAGGTCAAATGTATTTTCACCCGCTTTTAAGACAATAGTTTTTGTTGTATTTCTGTAGCCCACGGCTGAGGCTATAACCGTAATGCTTTTTTGGTTAATGTTTTTGATTTCATAATACCCTGCTTCATTTGTTGACGAGTAAATGTTTCCTATGCGTATGGTTGATGACGCAACACCCTGTTGGGCTGTGGTTTTAACATATCCCTTTAATGATGCTGTAAATTGTTGCGCCTTTGCGGTACATACTAGTAAGAGAAGGAAAAGAATACTTTGGTATTTGATGTTTTTCATGTTTAAATTGATCATGTGATCTGCATTGTAAATTCTATTCGTTTAGTAATATTAATATTTATTTAGATTCATTATAAACAACGCAAATGTACGAATTATCTCCATACAGACAAATGCGGTTGTTAAAAAAGTTGATTTTTTTTGTAACTGTCTACTTTTCATGCATTCCCCATGCAGATGTTATTCTTGTTATGCGCAGTTATGTGCGGGACTTACAGCTTAATTGAATTTTTACAACTCCGTTTATGCCTGGATGGTAATTGATCGCAATGGAGTGCTAGAATGCCGAATTAATTTCTTTTCCAATAGATTTAGCTTTGTGTATCAAGCTAAATTTCTCTATGTTTGTTTTACAAAAAGCTTCAATATATGAACATAGTCCCTCTACAGCAAGTAGGACGTTGGGCAGCGATAGCGCTGATCGGACTTACTGTACTCTCCTGTAAAAAGGATCATCCTGAGCCCGAACCGGAGCCCGAACCGACTGACCGCACCGAAGGTCAGCTTATCAAAGACGATATTTATAAATATTATAAGCTTTATTCGATATGGGCGGATGGATCTATTCCAGATTATTTAAAAAATCCAGCGGAGTACACCGATCAATATGGATCGGCCAGTAGTGTGCTCGATGCACTCAAGAGGCTTACACCCGTTCATGTTGGGGCAGGCTATTCCGGGGTCTTTGACCGCTTTTCCTTTATGGAAGGGATCAACGGTTACAATATTTCTGGACAGGCCAGTACAAAGATGGATAACAACGAAGGTTATGGAATCTCTGTGCAGTGGTTTTCGATAGATAGCAAGATTGCACGACCTTACATTTCCTTTGTCGAAGGCGGATCCCCTGCGCAGGTGGCAGGGTTTAAACGGGCCGATATTATCACATCTGTCAATAATGACACGGAAAATTATTCAGTAGAAGTCAGCTGTCCAGACGAAGGCGGGACCTGCGAAGTGAAAGACCCTGCGGCGTATAGCCGATTAAGAAGTAAGATCAATTCGGCATTGGATGCGGCAAGTCTTACGCTTCAGGTGAAACGTGCGGATAATAAGGTTTTTGAAAAACCAATGAGCTATAATAATTCCTATGTGATCAATCCCATCTACAAGGATACGGTATATACCTATAGCGGCAACAACATTGGTTATTTGGCCCTTTCTTCCTTTGAAGAGATTGAAAATAACAACCAAAATCAGAAAAATATCAATGCCGCCTTTGCTGCTTATGAGACCAAACAGATCAAAAGCCTAATTGTTGATCTGCGGTACAATGGTGGTGGGTATGTGGATGCTGCTATTTATGTCGCGGATAAGATCGGCGGAGCCAAGACCAAAGGGAAGCTGATGCTGACTTACGAAATGAATAAGTATATGCAGTCCGATGCAGCAAAAAATCTCAGGGATCAATTGCATATGTATGATACCTACTTTGAGGGGCTCAGTACGCTAAATCTCAATAAAGTCTATTTCTTGGTGAGTGAGGAGACCGCCTCTGCAGCCGAGATGCTGATCAATGTGCTTACACCACACCTTCCCGTGCAGATTATTGCCACCGAATCACGGACCTATGGCAAACCCGTTGGTTTTTTTGAGCAGAAAGTTCAGAATAAAGTATCCTATTGGCCAGCTTCATTTATCCTGAAGAATTCACGGGGAAATCTTGGCGAAAAATATAACAAGGGCACTGACCGAGACCTGCGTGATTATTGGGATGGCCTTGTTCCTGATCAGTCTGGTGTCGGTGATGATGTGTCGGCCGGTGTGGGTGATCCTAAGGAAAGCATGCTGGCAACAGCCCTAGCTGATGCTGCGCCGACAAGCGGAACACGGGCAGCATTACGAAGTATTTCTTCCCGAACGATCCAAACAGTGGAGCAAGGCAAAATGCATACTAGGCCTGAGCGTGGTATGATCAAGACAAAGAGCAGATAAAGTTCAAAGCATTAAAAAAGGTCAGCAGATATCTTATTATCTACTGACCTTTTTTAATAAAGGCACTTTATACAAACCAAGCTTGCGAGCCCGGGATGATATTACGCGCTAGCAAATATAAATGAATGGCACAGCTCAGCTGCGGCAGCATCAGGCAAACACTGTAAATAACCTACTTGCACTTCGCCAACAATTTTTTCCAGGATAGTATTCATCCCCGAAAAAAGATCTTTATTCCACCGGATAGCGGTACAGCTTGGGAGCACCGCAATAAAGCCCTTGAGGTCAGGCTGCCAAGTAAATGTATTGGTAGGAGCCTGTTGTAGCCTGACAAAAGCTTTGAGAGGCAGGCGTTCATTTTTATAACAAGGCGTTTTGCCGCTCCAGGGCGTTCCATAGATAAATATACCATCACTTGTTATGCGGACAGCCGGATTATCATCATTTAACAATACCGTGTTGGGAATATGAGTTTGCCAAAGTCTGCTGTGCGTGCTTTTTCCAGTTCCACTTTTACCTAAAAAAGCAACCCCCTTTCCTTGATGGTTGACTACAGAGGCATGGATCATAATCGTATCATGCGAAAGACTGGCCTGACCAAATATCATCATCGACATCCAGGTAATCACAGCGCTCTGTTCATCCGCTGAGCTAGCAGGGACATAGATCGTAGATTCGTCAAAGTTGCGGTTACTGTACTGGTACCATGTCCCATTGCCCTTCTCATTTACAATGGTCGTAATAAATGTATCCCCCTTTTCATAAAAGCGAAACCGATCACCCCAGGCAATAGAGTCATCCGTTCGTAATACACCCATGTCAGCTGTTGTTGGAGCCTCTTCTACACTGATATTAATGACAATGTCAGCTTGATCATCCGTCGTATGGATTTGAAAATCCCGAAAGGAAAGGAGGATCGTATGGAGAGGGATATTCGTTGGATGGTTAAAATCCAAAATTAAGTCTGCGATACGGTAGCGGGTTTGAGTTAACACAGGTGATTTCGTTATATTCATGGTTCAGTTCATATTTTAACTTATTACTTCGACCTTCTTTAATCGAGGTAGATGCGATGCTGGCATTTATCCGCCAGGTTCAAGTCGTGTGTTACAAAAAGACATATTTTATGCTTTCCGTACTCCAGCAGGCGTTGTGTTAAGGTATCCGAAGTTGTCCGGTCCAGGGCCGAGGTGACTTCATCAAAGAGCCAGATATCACCATCATGCATCAGCGCACGCGCAATAGCGATACGTTGGGCTTGCCCCTCCGATAGGCCCATTCCCGATTCGCCCACTAAAGTATCCACACCATCTGGAAAATCATATACAAATTCCGCACAGGCCAGCCAGAGCGCCTTATCTATTTCCATTGGTCCATCATCTTTGACATGGAGCATGAGGTTTTCCCGTATTGTTCCACTAAAAAGCGAATTGCCCTGTGGAATATAGGCAAAGTTGATGCGGTGTTTTGCTTCCAATGCCCTTTCGCCATCTTTGTCAACCAGTGTGATCTCCCCTTTTTCAGCTTTAAGCAACGCCAGCAATAGACGGATCAACGTTGTTTTTCCCTTTCCGCTGGGGCCGATAATTGCTGTTGACTCGCCGACTTTTAATGAAAGGTTCAGTTGCTGCAATACCCATTTATCCTCGTAGCGAAAGGACAGGTTGCTGATGCGCAGTTCCTCGGTACCATTCAGTCGTTGCTGCGCTACCTGAGATTCAATTTCACCCTCCTGTAATTCTAAGAGGCGATCAGCAGAAACCCGAAAGCGGACGAAGCCAGGGATATAGCCGATCAAGGCAAGAATTGGACTCTGAATGCGCGCCACCAATTGCAAAAAAGCCGTCATTGTTCCGAAGGTAATCTGCCCGGATTGTAGCCGATAGACCCCCCAGATAAATGCGACCAAATAACCCGCGTTCATGGCCACTTTCATTGCCCCCTGTGTATAAGTTGAAAAATTGATCTGACGCATTTTCAGCATAAAGAGCTGCTGTTGCGTTTCGGTCAACTTTGCACGCCTTTTGGGGAAAACGCCCATGGCACGTATCAGGAGACGAAAGCGAAGATTTTCCTGTAGCACCTTTGAGAAATTACTTTCCTCCTCTTTCACCTCCCTGCTGAGTTTGCGCATTTTACGGAAGTAAATCTTTGAAAAGACAAAAAGGGGTGAGATGGCCAGGATCATCAGAGCCAGCATGGGGTCCATATACCACAAAAAACCCACAGAAGCCAATAGTTGGATAATTGTCAATACAAAGGAAATCACCGTACTGGCGATGGTATTGGCCACTTCTTCACAGTCGGTCTGAATCCGGATCTGAATATCACCTGTATGCCAGTTTTTGATCAGCCGCCATATGGATAGCATCTGTGCGTCGAGCATATGACGTTGCAATTGCAGCGTCAGCATCAGCTTCACGCGTTCCAGTAGACGCCCCGAATAGCCCTTGATGGCCACATTGAGCGTAATGCTACCTACAATGCCAATTAACAGCCATTTGAGCGGCAATTCCCCGGGAGAGGTGGCTACGTCAACCGCTTTTTTGGATAGGTATACAAACACGAGGGAAAGCGCTATGCACATCAGTTCCAATACAAAGTATAGGAACAATCTGCCGCGATAGCCTTCGCTGATTGACCATGCCCAGCGCGCATGCTGTTTCAGACTGTTGTTGTTCATTCAGATTGATAATGGAAAGGTTATTTTTCCAATAAGCCTTGTTTTTCAAAGTCCGAAAGTAAGACTTTAGCATCGGATTGCGCTTGTGCTGCATCTACCTCATAGTTATCACAGAGCAGTTCGACGATTGTTGTTTGATCAAACTCCCTTCCTTTTAACTCTTCCCACAGCCATGCGGCAGAACTATTCAGGGTATACACGGTGGATAGATCCACCATATCCTGACTAGGGTCAACAATTAAATGATCTGAACCAATTGTTCTCAATACTAAATCCGATCTCAATTTCATATGTAAATTATCTGTTTTTAATGGTCATATTAGGTATCCATTTATATTTAATTCGCTTGAGCTATTTGGATACGTTATATGTTAGGATTAAATAGAATAAATAAAATCAAAGTTAATAATTATTTTTCATCGGCATAATTGTTTTAGTGCTGTACAATGCGTTTCAATTTTGCAACAATCCGACGGAGCAGCCGAATATGATACCATGCTAAGCCCCGGAATCTTGCCCAGCCGTGATTTAAATCAATTTCCTTTACTGCATGCTGTGGATAAAGAATCGAAGCCACAGCGATAATATCTACAGCGTAAATAAATTCCCTTAATACCAGATTACCATCACCAGCCAGGACGATCCGTCCTTTTTTTTGCCCAACATACCGGTGAAAAACATACTTTCCCGCATGTTTGGCCAATAGATTACTACCTATTTGCAAAGGTCCGCCCCGATAAGCCTGTAACAGGATACTATCGCCATCCTGAATAAAAGGGCGCATACTTCCGCCTTTAATCCGGATACGGACCTCCTTGCCTTCATCCAGCATACGCTGCACCTCTACAAAATATAGGTCATTGGAGATGATTCGCGTACCATTGTCTTTCGAATGTTCAGCCATATCCTATTGGTTGGGTTGAACAAAATACTCAACCACCGGTTGCAGATAGGTATCCTTTAATATGACCTTCTTGTTTTCATCCAGAAGATATATTGTTGGCGAGGCCTTGAGGTCGTATAAATTGAACGATAGGATCTTGCTATCACTGTCAAATCCATTGATCCATTGATCCGACAATTCTGATTGATAATCTTTCCATCTGCTGCGGTCCCCCCAGGGGTCAATGGCCAGTACCTGTACCTGTCGCTGGGCGAATAGCTGTAGCAATTGCGGTGTATCACGGAGTTGGTGGATCGTTTCTTTGCAATGCGAGCAATCCGGATCATAGAAGATCAAGAACGTATATTTCGCTTTCGTCTGTGATAGCTTTTGTTTTGCCCCACTGGCCAGTTCGTAGTTGAAATCCTCGGCAGGTTGCCCTACTTTATTACGTCGTACCAGCTTGTATATTGGCCGATAAGCCTCTTTTTCCAGATCCGACAGCAGATCCGTTTTGATTAGATGGCGCAGCACCGACTCATAGATACTATCATTGCGCATCGGCGAATTACCATCATAGAGGTAGTGTTCGTATAGTTTAACAAAGTGGTCAAAACTTGGTCTATTAGATTTGGCTTTGTCCAGCATCAGGTCCACAGCCTTGTCCCGCATTGCTGAATCAGGTGTTTTTGATAGTAGCCCGATAAAATCAGCAAGTTTTTGTTCGCCAATATCCGGGCTCTTCACTTGTGCGCTGTCTTTCATGTCAAACTTATCCCAGAAATGCAACAAGCTACTGTCTGCAGTATTTAGCGTAGCTGCCTTTTGCTGCATTGTTTCGTTACTTTCCTTTTTTGATTTATTATTTCCATTGCAAGCCCATAGCAAGCCTACGATCAGGCCCATCGGCAACCAAAAACCAAGAGTTGAACTTTTCATTCTAATTTAATGCTTAACTTTGCTAAGTTAATAAAACTTTCAGGATTCCATCCGCAGAATCATATACGAGATGGAATTGTTGCCGCTTGTTTACTAGACCAGCCTATTAAATTCATGGTGCTTAATAGAATAAGGTGTAAAGCGTAGCAAAAGAAAGCTCTTTTACGTTAGAAAGCTAGATAGTGACAGACTTAATCAAGGAGTAAAGTTTTATTTCCTGCGCGTTTAAAGCTTCCAGTGTAAATTTTTAAACGATTTAATTAAATAGTTTTACTAATTTTGCGCCAAATGCCAATATATCGAATGAAAAAAATAATTTTATGGTTTTGCATGATCGGATTTGTGGGTTCAGTATACGCACAGACCAATCCTGCCAATATCAAAGTGGATAATCTGACTGATGCCCAAATCGAGCAATATGTCAAACAGGCTGCTTTAATGGGCTATGACGAAAGCCAATTGGATGGATTTGCCCGTGCGCAAGGGGTATCTGCCGTCGAAGTGCAAAAACTAAAAGATCGTTTGGCGAAAATTAAACGCAAGAAGCAACAACCCGATCAAACACAGGGGAATGATAACAATAGCGCTACTTCAAGTCGAACGAGAGGACGTCAAGTAGGTGGAACAAACAATACCGATTCCTTACAGAATAAACGGACCAATAATCAAGACTCCGTTCAGCAAGACGATGGAAAATTAAAGATTTTTGGTGCAGATCTGTTTAAAAATAATAGCATTACTTTTGAGCCCAACCTTAGGATGGCAACGCCGAGTTCTTATATCATTGGTCCAGATGATGAGATCTTATTGGATATCACGGGGGATAATGAGGCGTCCTATACATTGCCTGTGAGCCCAGATGGGATGATCAAAGTCGAGTATGTCGGCCAGATTAGCGTTGCAGGCCTATCCATTGCAGCAGCAAAAAGTAAGATTGAACAACGTTTGAGTGGCACCTATCCAGCGATCCGTTCAGGAAGGACTAGCGTGAGCGTCACAATCGGTAATATCCGTACGATTCGCGTTACGCTGACTGGAGCTGTTACCAAACCAGGTACCTATAGCCTTCCATCTTTGGCTACAGTGTTCAATGCGCTGTACGCTTCTGGCGGTCCCAATAAAAATGGTACCTATCGTCAGATTCAGGTAATTCGCGGCAATCGTGTCGTCAGTACAATTGACGTTTATGATTTCCTGGCCAATGGTATACAACAAGGCAATATACGTTTACAAGATCAAGATATTATTCATATACCTGTTTACGGTGCGCGTGTACAGTTTGAAGGGGAAGTAAAACGACCGGCTATTTTTGAGACCGTAGCAGGCGAATCCTTATCCGATATCTTGCGCTATGCGGGTGACTTTACGGAGAATGCCTATACGGCTAAGATTAAGGTATTGCAGACGACAGGCCGTGAACGCAGTGTTCAAGATGTTTATGCTGATCAATTTGCCAATTATACGCCAAAAGGCGGTGATCAATATATTGTCGCACCGATATTAGAACGTTATGCCAATCGGGTATCTGTCCTGGGTGCGGTATTCCGCCCGGGTATATTCGGGCTGGAGCCCGGTTTGACCTTAAAGCAAGTGCTTGAAATGGCCGATGGCGTACGTGAAGATGCCTTTTTAGAACGTGGTATCATCAATCGCCTCAAGGCGGATAATACATCCGAGTTGATTAACTTCAATGTACGTGAAGTACTGGCTGGCACAGCTGCTGACATTCCATTGAAGCGTGAAGATAAGATCGAGATTTCCTCCATCTTCGATTTGCGTGACGAATATAAATTTACCGTTCAGGGTGAAGTACGTTTTCCAGGTGACCTGCCTTTTGCGAGTAATGCGACTTTGGGTGATGTGATCCAAAAGGCGGGCGGATTGACCGAAGCGGCTAAAAATGCTCGTGTGGAGATTGCCCGGAGGCTTGCTCATCGTAATGCTGGAGATCACAACTCTTCACAGACTATTTTAGTTGATATTAAAGATGGCATGCTGACTGATCCGACAATTGCTTTACAGCCTTATGATGTGGTCTCAGTGTTAGGCGATGCCGGTTTCCGTACGCAGCGTCAGGTGACTATCGAAGGGGAAGTATTGTATCCTGGTGTTTATACCATCTCAAGGGAGGACGAACGCATTTCCGATATCATTAAGCGCGCTGGTGGTTTGACTACTTATGCTTATACAGAAGGTGCCTCCTTAAGACGTACCGGTATGTCTAAATTAAAAGCAGAGGAAAAGAAAGAAAAGGAGCGCCTAAGAAAAGAATTGGAAAAGGACAGTTTAGACGACAACAACGGAAATACGAGCGATCAAAATAAAGAAAACGAGGAAGAGGACGCAAACAGCTCTAAAGCAAAAAATAAAGCACTTGCCAAAGTATCACAACAGGGCATGTCTGCTGATGATATTGAGCCCAGTGATCTAGTTGGTATAGAATTGAATAAAATTTTGGAGAAACCTTACGAAAAAGGCGATTTGCTTGTTTTAGATGGTGATATTATCAACGTGCCAAAAGAACTGGAAACGGTGAAAGTCGCAGGGGAAGTTTTGAATCCAAACAATGTGGTCTATGTCAAAGGTAAAAACCTGAAATATTATATCAATCAAGCGGGTGGGTTTACAGACAATGCCTTGAAAAAACGTGTCTTTGTTCAATATGCCAATGGCGCTGTCAAAGGAAAAGATGGCGGTTATCCTGATGTTAAGCCAGGAGCTGAGATTGTTGTTCCAAAAAGAGCACCAAGAGAAAAGTTAAGTTCGCAAGCATGGATTGGAATTGGTACTGGAATAGCATCGACTTTGGCTATTATTGTTAGTTTATTTAAGTAGGATATGGCGCAGACGAAGAATAGGCAAGATATAGCTTTAAAGGAATTCGTGTTAAAAATTCGAGATTGGTTTAAGTATTTGCTTTCCAAATGGTATGTATTCGTTATTGCAGGTGTTTTAGGGACTATTATAGGCTTCTTCTATGCAGGGGCTAAAAAGCCGACCTACACAGCTACTACAACTTTTGTTCTGGAGACAGGTGATCAGGCAGGTGGAATGGCACAATATGCTGGTATGGCAGCTCTTGTCGGCATAGATTTGGGCGGTAAGGGTGATGGCATATTTCAAGGAGATAACTTATTGGAATTATACAAATCTCGGAAAATGATAGAAGCGGCATTGTTAATTCCATCAAAAACTGACACTTCTAAGCTGCTCATTGACTCTTATTTGCAGTTAACTAACGCTAGAGATCTTTGGATGGAAAAAAGTCCAGCGTTACTGAAAATAGATTTTAGACATCGGCATGATCCACTATTGGACAGAAGCCGTGATAGCATCATTCAAAGAGCGGTCAGCGACATTAACAAAAACAATCTAGTTGTCGGTAAGCTGGATAAAAAGTTGTCCATAATTAAAGTGGACGTGAAATCAATAGACGAAGTTTTTTCAAAGGAATTTAATGAAGCTATTGTTGATCAGGTCAATACTTTTTATATTAAAACCAAGACAAAAAAATCGTTGGATAATATTGATATATTACAACATAAAACAGACTCAGTTCGTGCTATAATGAATGGTAGCATTAGCGTTGCAGCGTCGGTTGCAGATGCAACACCTAATTTGAATCCTACTCGACAGGCCCAGCGATTAATTCCGACGCAGCGTTCTCAATTTTCAGCAGAAACTAATAAAGCTATTCTTGGACAATTGGTACAAAATCTTGAAATGTCTAAGATGGCTTTAATGAAAGAAGCACCTTTAATTCAAGTTGTTGATAACCCTGTGTTTCCGTTGCAGAAAAACGGGTTGAGTAGACTTATAGGCGGAATAATAGGAGGTATTTTGCTCCTAACCATTGCATTTATTAGCTTGATTTTTACGAAATTATTTAAAGATATATTTAACGAGGCAGGGTAGTACATAATTGCTTTTCCGATTTGGAAAGGTTCTATGAAAAGCTCTATTTATAAAAAAAGATATGGTTAACTACGACTATTTAATTGTTGGTGCAGGTTTATTTGGAGCCGTTTTTGCGCATGAGATGCACAAGAAAGGTAAAAAATGCTTAGTTATTGACAAAAGAAGTCATTCAGGAGGTAATGTATTTTGCGAAAATATAGAAGGCATTAATGTACATAAATACGGCGCCCATATTTTTCATACGAATGATAAAGATATTTGGGATTATGTAAACTCATTTGTTGAATTTAATAGATATACAAATAGTCCAATGGCCAACTATAATGGTGAATTATTTAATTTACCATTTAATATGAATACATTTTATCAACTTTGGAGAGTTAAGACTCCGAAAGAGGCACAGGAAAAAATTAAAGAGCAGGTTGAAAAATTAAATATAAAGAAGCCAACGAATCTTGAAGAACAAGCCTTGTCATTAGTTGGTTCAGATATTTATGAAAAGCTTATTAAAGGTTATACTGAAAAGCAATGGGGAAGGAAAGCTACTGAATTACCAGCGTTTATCATTAAAAGATTACCTGTCAGGTTTACTTATGATAATAATTATTTTAATGATAAATATCAAGGCATTCCCATAGGAGGTTATAATAAATTAATAGATGCGCTTTTGGAGGGGGTAGAAGTCAGGCTTAATAGTGATTTTTTTAAAAACAGAATGGAATGGATGGCTATTGCAAAAAAAATAGTTTTCTCAGGGAAGATAGACGAATTTTATGATTTTAAGTATGGTAATCTTGAATATAGAAGCCTACGTTTTGAACATAGTATCCTGAATGAAGAAAATTACCAAGGAAACGCTGTGGTTAATTATACCGCTTTCGATGTTCCATATACGAGAATTATCGAGCATAAGCACTTTGAGTTTGGTAAGCAAGTGAAGACAGTCATAACAAAAGAATATCCAGATAAGTATGACGACGGGAAGGAAGCATATTATCCTGTGAACGATGAAAAGAATATGGAGCTTTTCAAAAAATATAGTACACTCGCAAAGGCGGAACGCAATGTGATATTCGGGGGAAGGTTAGCAGAATATAGGTATTATGATATGCATCAGGTAATTGCGACTGCGTTAAAAGTAACTAGAGAATGTTAGATATTAGGAAAAACACAAAAGTTTTCGTTTACTGTCCTGCTCAGGTCGTTACCGGTGGTGCCGAGCTTTTACATCAGTTAGTGGATTTATTAAACAAGCAAGGACTTAATGCCTTTATTGTTTACTATGGAGACAAGGGAAGTCAAGTACCGTTAGCTTATAATAATTATAATATAAAGGTGGCTGATTCGGTAGAAGATAATGAAGAAAATGTGGTTGTCTTTTACGAGGCTGTTTTCGACAAGATTAAGGCTATAAAAAAAGCGCAAGTTTTTTTATGGTGGCTTAGCGTAGACAACTTCTTTATTTTTGGCACAAACTTTATTAATATAGCTGACCTTTGTAGATTTAATTTGTCTTTTGGCCTAAAAATAGCGTTGTCGAGATGTTATCAACTTATTTTTAAAGGGCGGAATCTTTTCAGAAATACCTTTTCAATCAAATGGCTTCGAAATTTGGATGCTGTAAACGCTTACCAATCAGAATATGCCCAAAATTTCTTAATTAATAATGGATTTAAATTGACTACTCCATTAAGTGATTATATCAATACAGATTTTTATACAGGATTCTCGACGAAGAACAGAAGCAACTTGGTGCTATACAATCCCAAAAAAGGATTTGAATTTACGAAACGATTAATCTCCAATGCAAAACACCTTAATTGGGTTCCTTTAGAAAATATGACGCGGGAGCAACTCGTTGCCGTTTTTAATGAGAGTAAATTATATGTGGATTTTGGCTACCATCCCGGGAAAGATCGGTTGCCACGCGAGGTTGCTTTAAATGGCTGTTGTGTTATTACTGGAATGCGCGGATCTGCACGTTTTTTTGAGGATGTACCGCTCGCGAACGAATTTAAATTTGATGAAAATAAATCATCCATTGACTCTATTTCAAGGAGAATAGAAGAAGTATTGGCGAATTATGAAGAACTAGTCCCAAAGTATGATTATTACCGTGCACAAATTCTCAGTGAAAAGGAAATATTTGAGGAACAGGTTAAGCAAATATTTAAAGTGAATTCCTAAAAATGAAGCGTTTTCTATTTTATATTGGCCAATTACTTAATTTTTTTTTCAAAGATGTTACTACTTTAATTGGTAGGTGTACTCGAGTTATTTATTCGGGATACGTTTCGAAGAAATTTAAAACGTTCAGTTTTGGGTCTATTGTGGAGTATCCACTATATGTTACCGGGGGTAAAAATATCGAAATTGGCAAAGATGTACACCTAGGACAACGACTTCGTATTGAAACCTTTGAGGAATATCGAGGCACGCATTTTAAACCACGTATCAAAATAGGAGATGCGGTAGGAATAAATCATGATTGTCATATCGGAGCGATTGAATCGATAGAAATTGGGAACAACGTACTAATAGCGAGCAAAGTGTATATTTCAGATCATTCTCATGGTAGTACAGGTCTTAACGATTTGGAGTTGCCACCTGTTTGTCGGCCATTGGTTACAAAAGGCAAAATTATTATTGAAGAAGACGTATGGATAGGTGAAGGAGCAGCGATATTACCCGGAGTTAAAATTGGTAAAGGCGCTATCATTGGAGCAAATGCAGTTGTTACTAAAGATGTTGCTCCTTATACAGTTGTTGGTGGTGTCCCTGCTAGAATCATTAAACAGCTAATATGAAGAAAAAGAAACTTAATATAACTTCTTTGTTTTATTTGGATGAGAGTATTTTGAATAAAGATTTTTTTTTGGTGCCTTTCTTTTTAGCAAAGCGTCTAAATGCTGATTTCAATTTTATCTATCCGCAAAATAAAAACAATGAGAGTTATCCTCCAATCCATCGTGGGGCTAATTTAATTCCAATTAAATCGGATAGCGAGTTTACTTTTTCTTTATGGAAAGAGCGACAATCTATCTATTATATATTGAAAAATGCCCGTAAAATAGACATCTTGTTTTTGGTTTGGCTGGATCCCCGGAGTATACTTCTTTCATTTCTTTATAAAATACTAAATAGAAAGGGATATTGTATTGTTAAGGGAGATATGGATGCAAATGAATTAAATGCCGTAACTTCTAATAATATCCTTTCCAGAATGAAACAAAATCTTAAGAATAAGCTTCTGAAATCAATTGATCTATTGCTCTGTGAGACTTTAGATAGCTTAAACATAATAAAAGATGGTATTTTGGGACCTGTTTTATCTTCTAGAGTCTACCTATTGCCGAATTGTTTTGATGAAGAAAATAGACTAGAATTAGGGATTGAAGTTAAAGAAAGTTCGGAAAAGGAAAATATAGTGCTTATCGTCGGCCGGATTGGTGCTGATACCAAGAATCATTCCATGATGCTTAAGGCGTTGGATGGTATCCGGATGAATGACTGGCGTGTAATTGTTATTGGAAATGTCGCAGATCATTTCAAACAGGAGGTCGATAATTTTTATAATCAGAATCCTGATTTAAAAAACAGCGTTAGTTTTATAGGTCCTATTTATTCAAAAAAGGAATTATGGCAATACTTTAGTAAGAGTAAAGTTTTCTTGATGACTTCGGTTAAAGAAGGGTTTCCCAATGTATATCCTGAGGCTTTACGTTTTGGATGTTATATTATAAGCACCAAAGTTAGTGGGGCTATGGATATAACTGATAATGGCCATGTTGGAAAACTAATAGAAGTTGGCGATGTGAGGGCGCTAAAAGAATTTCTACAAGATGAAGTTTTTCAGAATAATATTGATTTTACAAGTTCGTATCATTCGGCGATTGAATTATCAAAAAACAAATTTTTATGGAATCCAAATATGAGCAAATTAGTGGAAGCGAAATTTACTCACATGTCGAATTTTTAGCAAGAGTATGAAGGATAATGTAGTTTTTACAATTTGTGCAAAGAATTATATTGGATTGGCACAGATTCTTGGAAAATCAGTTCAAGCCCACAATGCCGATACAGATTTTCTAATTTTTGTTGCTGACGAGGTGTTTGATGAGGCAATTCTTTCCGAACTGCCATCTAATGTAATAATAGCTAAAAACATACTTGGTTTAACTGAAGATATTTGGTCTGAAATGACTTTCAAGTATAATCTGACAGAATTTTGTACATCTATTAAGCCTGCGATTTTTCTTTATTTATTAGAAAATACGCGGTATAAAAAGGTTATATATTTAGATCCTGATATTTACGTTTTTAATACCTTGGCTCCTATTTACGATCTGCTTGATCGACAGTCTATCGTTTTGACACCGCATCTAGCCAGGATTTCGGAAAATTATCGAGGTGAACTTCCTGATACAGACTTTTTGGGGAATGGAATTTTCAATCTTGGATTTTGTGGGGTTCGAAATGATGCTGTAGCAAAAAAGATGTGTGGCTGGTGGCATAGCAAGCTTTTAAAAAACTGTTTTATCGACCCTTATTTAAATACTTTTACCGACCAAAAGTGGATGGATTATTTGCCTGCATTTTTTACTTCGGAAGAATTGATCATTACTCACCATCTCGGTTTGAACATTGCGCCATGGAATTTTTTTGAACGTAAAATAATTCTGGAGGATGGAAAGCTAATGGTTCGTGCTCGCGAACAAGATGATGATCAGATATATCCGGTTATATTTGTTCATTATTCAGGATATAATTATACAGCGCTTAAAGAAGGAAAAGTGATCCAGAATAACGTTTCCGCATTAAATGATTATGAAGATGTAAAACTCTTGACCGACCTTTACGCAAAATTTATACAAGAAAACCGTGCGATTTTCGATCATTTTATCAGCTTGGATTATTCTTACAATAGCTTTGAAAATGGTATAAGCATAACTAATTTTCATCGACGGATTTATAGGTCGCTGAATAATAAAGGTGAAAGGATTTCAAATCCTTTCGAGTGCGGGGGGCATTCTTTCTTTGCACGGTTGAAAAAAGCAGGTATGGTTCGTCAGACATCAGTAAATATTGATAAAGTAGATAAATCTAACTTGAAAGGTGTTGGTGCCAAATTGAAAGTATTCAATCGACTTATGAGGCTTTTGTATCGTTTGATAGGTTTCGAGAGATATTCGCTTATTATCAAGCTTTTGCGTCCTTACAGCCGTTATGAATCTCAAATCCATTTAGTAGATAAAAGATACGATACGGACAATATTTAAAATTAAAAATTATATGTTTTGAGCGCAATTATAAAAGAAAGTTTAAAAACATCAGGTGTAAATTATATTGGGATAATTTTAGGCGCGCTATTTACATTATATCTTACACCTAAATATTTTCCAACTGAGGTGAATGGATTATATCGTCTATTGCTGGAATATTCAGCAATAGCAGCCGTTTATTTTCATTTTGGAATGCCTTCCATTATTAATAAGTATTACCACCGAGTTAATTACGAAGGAAGAGTTAACAAAGGGTTTGATTTTTTTGTATTTGTGTGCCCCTTGGTCGTTATTTCTGTGTTTGCTATATTCCTTTATTTCTTCAAGCCGCATTTTGTGAACTTAATAGGCTCGGATAAGGATTATCAGATGATAGATAACTATATTTTCTTCCTGGTGCCACTTATATTGTGCAACGTATATTTTTTCATTTTTGAAGGATATTCGGCTATGCTTGGGAATATAACAGTTATTAACTTCTTTAAGAATATTGTGCTTAAGATTTTTAATATACTATCTGTTATCCTTTATTTTTATACTCGGGATTTTAAGTTTGTAATGCTCTTGGTAACAGTGGGGTATCTCCTAAGTATAATATGTGTATATATCTATGTTCTTAAACTAAAAAAATATATTATAGACCTAAGGCCAAGTCTGGCATTTTTAAAAGAAAATGGATTGCTGCGTGACTTTGTCAAATTTTTACTATTTCTATCACTGAGTAACTTTAGTTTTTTCCTACTCTCAAAAGTAGATGTCTTCTTTGTCGGAAAGTTTACAGATTTATCTAATTTGGCATATTATACGACAGCAACATATTTTGTTACGTTATTACTTGTACCCTATTCGGCAGTATTAAATATATCTTTCCCTAAAATTGCCAAGACCTATGTTGATGGTAATATCGAAGAATTAAGGACTCTTATTGCTAATAATTCGGTATACGGATTAGTGTTGGCAGCATATATATTTGTCGTCATTTGGAGTAATCTGGATACCATTTATTCACTAATACCAAATGGTGATTTGTATAAAGCGGGAAAATTTATATTTCTTATTTTAAGCGTAGGTAAACTAGTTGATATATCAATCGGATCTTTGGGACAGTTAATTACAATATCAAAATGGTATATGCTAACACTTTATAGTTCTATTGTTATTTCAATTATAAGTATTTTCCTTGGTTATTTTTTAACCTCGAAATATGGAATTATCGGGGCCTCATCATCCATTAGTCTATGTATTTGTCTCTCTGTCGCTTTCCAACTTTTTGTGGCGAAATATAAAATAGGTGTTTCTCCTTATTCAAAGAAGGTATTGATTTTGATTTTGCTAGTTCCTTTTATACTAGTGGGGTGTATGTTGATCGATTTGTCTATCAGCAATATGTTTGTTTCTTCATTAGTTAAAGTTATCGTGTCAACAATTTCGTATTTTTATATAATTTGTAAATTTCAAATAAGCCAGGATGTCAGTTTTATTATAGAAAAGACTTGTGCTGTCCTTCGCCAGAAATTTGGTCAATTAAAATAGAAGATGTTGATATGAATATTTACATTATCATATTTACTATTTTGAGTTTGTTTTCTCTAATTGAAAGCACAAATCTCGATCGTAGGATAACACTGTCTTTTTACTTCATATTCTGTTTCGGGTTTTATATTCTGTCATTTGTTCGATGGGAAATAGGGACAGATTGGAAGAATTATTATGATTATTTCCAATCAGTGGGAAGTATTCCATTTGAAGATGATGTTTTTGAGTGGGGATATAGTATTTTGACTCGCGCAATAGCAGGTTTTACAGATAATTATAATGTTTTTTTGTTTGCAGCAGGCCTAATCCTTTTTTCATTTCAGAGTATGGCTCTCAAAAAAATGAGTCCATATCCAATTATGTCTTTATTGTTTCTATGGTCTATACAATTTGCGAATGTTTTATTTGTAAGGCAATGGATTGCGATAGCAATTCTTATGTTTTCAGTTATTTACATTGAGAAAAGGCAGTTTATTCCGTTTATTTTACTTGTTGTTTTAGCCGCTGGATTTCATCGTACCAGCTGGATTTTCGTACTGGCATGGTGGGTTTACCAGATGAACTTTTCGAGAAAAAGGATGGTTCTGCTATTATTGGCCTCCATAGGTTTTTCAGTTGTTATAACCAAGGTCTTGGAATTTTTGAGTGGTGGTATTGGGGGAGTCGTTCAGGCAAAAATAGACACCTATCTTAGTGATGAATTTAATGATGATACAAACAGCGAGATAGGTTTGCTATCTGTTATCATTAGAGGCTTTGCTAATAAATTTCTGATTCTCTTTACGTCATTCTATCTGTACGATAGAATAATAGAGAAATATCCTCAGTTTCGTGGATACCTTAATTTGTATTGGTTTGGTGCTATTATTTATTTTAGTACGATTTCCATTTCTGTGGTCTTTGTGCGCATTTCTTATGCCTTTGATGTTTTTCAGATTATTCTGGTAGCCTATTTCTTTAAGCTTATTGAAAGTCCGTTACTGCGTTTTACGGCATTTTTGGTGCTCGTATGCTATCTTTTTTTACGTATGCGTCAGCAACTTAATGGTCCATATGCTGATGAGTTTGTTCCATTTAAATTGTTTTTTTAGTTTTGATTAAGTATTTAAAGTTATATGGTCTATTTTGTGGAGTTGAATAAGGACAATGAAGCTCATTCTTCATTAAATTATTCGATGATAAAGGTTCTTGCGCTTAAATATGAGGATATAACTGTTTTTTCATCTAAGCGGCATTTCAAAGCGATTGGGTTAGATGAACATGATCTGAAGCGTGTGCTTTTTAAATCTATTCGAGTCATCGATGGTAATTGGACCTGTTGGTTTACAAAAGTATTACGGGAAAGTTTTAATGTCTATACTATCTTCCGTGCCGCAAAAAGGGAAAGCGTTCAGCTGATTTATATTTCTTCCATATTTCCAATATCACATCCTTTTTTTAAGGTCATTAAAAAGTTATTCCCTGGTATTCGCGTTATTGTTGGTCTTCATGGTGAGATGGAATTTTTAAAAGATACGAAGAGCCGAAAACTTAGGTTTTTAGGATGGTTTTTAAAAGGAGGATTTAAAATTGTAGATCAATCTGTCAAATATTTGGTTTTTGGGGCTATTATAAAAGAAAACCTTAGTGGCTACAGCGTACCAAGCCAGAGCTCCCTCTTAAGCATAGATCATCCTTATGATTACAGGACAGTCTCAATAGGGACAGAAAAAAGAAGTAATAATTTACAGCTTGGAACAATAGGAATAGGTAGCATTAATAAAAGGACACAAAATTTATTTCTATTGGCTGATTATTTCAAAGCAGAGGTTTTGTCAAATCGTCTTTCTTTTAATTTGATCGGTACCATGCTCCCTGATTTGGAGAAGTTTGTCAACTCCTATGTTCAGACAAATGGATTTAATACGATTTTATCGAAGAAGGAATTTGAACGTAAAATTTTCGATCTTCATTATAGCCTTTTTTTCTACGACAACGAATTCTATAGTTTATGTGCCAGTGGCGCATTTTTCGATGCTATCAAATTTGAGAAGCCGATTTTAGCATTAAAAAATGATTATTTCACTTATTATTTTAATAGGTTAGGGAATATAGGCTATCTATTCGATGACCTTAATGCAATGAAAAGTAAAATAAACGAAATATTGCTTGGAAACTACCAAACCGAATATCAGGAACAGGTCGAAAACTTACAAAGGGCGAAGCTGCAACTGTCAATAGAGAAAATAGCAGATGATTTTTTTAGTCAATTTAATGGTAGTAAATTTTAACCATGATTTATATTAACGGCCGATTTTTAACGCAATCCATTACAGGAGTCGGGAGATTTGCACTTGAAATAAGTAAGGCTTTGCAAAAGCAAAGCGTAGAATTTACGCTTTTAGTTCCAAAGAAGTATAAAAATAAGTTAGGAAATGATTATGGGTTGAATATTAGGTTCATTGGATCAGGTGATTCCCATATTTGGGAACAACTGTCACTTGCCTTTTTTATGTTGACTCAAAATGATGCATTGTTGATTAACTTCACAGGTTTGGGGCCGATCTTATACAAGAATAAGCTAATGACTATCCATGATCTTTCGTTTTTACACGAACCGAAATGGTTTTCTAAAGGCTATTACTATTTTTATAAATATATGACTCCTATTGCGGCACGGAATAGTAAGCATATTATCACAGTCAGTGAGTTCTCAAAAAAAGAAATTATAAAATATCTGGGGATAGCAGCCAATAAAATACAAGTAGTGTACAATGGAAATAGCTTTACTAGAAATACAAATGGTACGGTAAAGCAATCTAAAGGATTTATCTTGGGAGTTTCCTCGCTAGATCCGAGGAAAAATCACAGGCTTTTACTTCAAGCGTTTGGACAGCTTTCAAAAAAGATCGATCTTGATTTGATTTTAGTAGGAAAAGCTGAACAGCATCTTAACTTTAATATTGACATAAAAGATTTTGACGCATCTCGAGTGCGATTTACAGGTTATATTTCAGATGTCGAATTGCAGGAACTCTATGCTCAGGCGACACTTTTTATATATCCAAGTCTGTATGAAGGTTTTGGGATACCGCCATTAGAAGCTATTTATTTTAATTGTCCAGTGTTGATTGCTGATATTCCAGTCTTTCGGGAAATTTTTCAAGATTCGGCAGTCTATTTCAATCCGCAATCTAAACAGGACCTCGAAGAGCGAATACTTTTTTGCTTAGATAATCTAGATGAAATCAGGTTATCGGATATACAGCGATCTGTAATTTTGGACAAATACAAATGGACGAACAGTGTATTAAAAATTATTGAACTATTACCATGAAAATCTTACATACTGTTAAACATGCTTACCCCTCTACAGGTGGAATGGAGTCGGTTGTTAAGGATATTGTTGAGGGTGGGCATGCTGTGAGTAATGACTTTAGCTTTACTGTCTACTCCAATTCTTATACTAACGATATGCGCTTTCAGCGATTTACTCATAATGGAATTTGTTATATTAAGGAACGCACTTTTGGGCACTTTAAAAGCCAACCTCTAACCCTTTACTATAGAGAACTCGCAATATTGATAGACCAACATGACGTAATCCATCATCATTATCCCTTTCCCAATATGGAGATTAACTTGGTAAACAGAATAAATCGTCTAAAAAATAAAAAGCTCATTGTTACGTGGCATGCCAATATTGGCCAGTCAAGGTGGAAATCTTTAGAGAAGTTTTATGACCCGTTCGTGAGGAAGATACTTGATCGAGCGGATTCAATTGTTGTCACTTCGCCACAATTGATTGAGAATTCTTCATTATTACCTTCTTACGATAAAAAGATTGAAGTTATACCACTTTCCTACAATGAGCGATATGGTACATGTCAAGGGCAAGTGCGCTCACTGAAAAAAGGAGCCGTTCTAAATATCCTATTTGTCGGCCGGCTAAGAGCCTATAAAGGACTTTCATTTTTAATTAAAGCAATAAAAGATCTTAATGTAAAATTAAGCATTGTCGGAAACGGGGAACATGGCCGTTATCTACGTGAACTGGTGAAAGAACTTCGTGTAAAAGATAAAGTAGAATTTTATGAGAATCTCGATGATGTGCAGGTGGAGCAAATGTATAACCAATCAGATCTGTTTGTATTGCCATCAATCAATGAGGCAGAGGCATTTGGAGTGGTTCAGCTCGAAGCCATGGCAAAAGGACTACCCGTAATCAATACCAATTTAAAGTCCGGAGTGCCATTCGTCTCCTTGCACCAAGTCACGGGGCTTACTGTTGAGCCGAAGAATGTCGATGCATTACGCGAGGCTATCAATTTATTAATACGTGAGCGCGATCTTTATAGCTCATTTTCCAAGAATGCGCTTGAGCGGGTAAGAGAATTTTCGAGGGAGAAATTAATAAACGCTTATTTAAATTTATATAAAAAGTAAGATTAAACAATGTTTAGGAATTAAAGCTAGTATTTTTTATTGTATATAGACAGCGAGCGTGCTATTATAGATAATTTGAGATATAATACACAGAAGATTAAAAAAATATTTTCTTCATGTAGCGAAAATACTATGGTTAACGTTTGTTAAATAAAACTTAATATTATTATATTTGCAAAGCTTTATTTGACTAACTAAATATATTTTATGATTTATATTTTTACCCTTATATTCCTTTTCGTTTTAGAGTTTCTTTATTTAAAAATAGCAGATCGGTTTAATATCATTGACAAGCCTAATGAGCGCTCTTCACATACGAAGGTTACCATTCGGGGAGCAGGAATTATTTTTTATGTCGCTTCGATCATATATTTTTTTAGTAATGATTTTGAGTACCCTTGGTTCTTTCTAGGGCTTACGCTTTTAACCTATATTTCATTCTTAGATGATATTCGTGGGGTCCATCCAACAGCGAGATTAACAGTTCATTTAGCTTCCGTATTACTCATGGTTTATGAGTTTGGTGTATTCAATTACCCATGGTATTATCTTGTGTTAGCATTTGTATTCACCATTGGTGTCATTAATGCTTATAATTTTATGGATGGTATCAACGGAATGACAGCATTTTGTACCTTAATTATGGGGGGGCTTTTACTTTACGTTAATACCAAAATAAACTATATCGAACAGGATTTCTTGATCTATACTTTGATAGGTGTAGTTGTTTTTGGATTTTTTAATTTTCGTAAGAAGGCGGTCTGTTTCGCCGGAGACGTAGGGCCAGCGGTACTCTCCTTTATGTTGTTGTTTGCCTTGGGAAAATTGATTCTAAAAACAGGTGATTTTACCTATATCCTTTTCCTTAGCGTATATGGTATTGAAATCGGCTGGTCCGTTGCGCGTCGAGTGTATCAAGGATATCATATCTTTGAGCCACATCGTACGTTTTTACTGCACATGTTAAGTAATGAAGTTGGTCATAGCAGCCTATTGGTCTCAACTGTCTATGGTCTTGTGCAATTAGTGCTTGGCGCATCGGTAATTTATATTGTACAATTTGATGCTTCCGTACAATGGTCTTTTGCTATCACAACACTTGTGGGATTGAGCGCATTTTATCTGATCGTAAAGCAGTATATCTTCAATAATTACTATATTAAGGGAGAGGAGAAGTATGCTATCCGTCACAGGCGTATTCTCAGGTTGAAAGCACGTAGAAACACAACGCGAAAGTTGGTTTCAGAAGTCAAATTAGCCCAGGAAGCCAAGATTATCGAAATGCCTAAAAAGGAGAAACGAGAAGATTTATTGCATACCGGAATTTGATATGATCTAAAAAACCTCTAATTTTACCTCGACTTTTAAGAGGAGTGAACATGCAGTCAGGATTAAGTTTTACAGCAATAGATTTCGAAACAGCCACAGCCAACCAAAATTCTGCCTGTGCTATCGGATTGGTGGTGGTGGAGCAGGGAATTATTGTTGATGAATTTTATTCACTGATCCAGCCTCCTCAGAATCAATACATGTGGCAGACTACCCGTGTGCATGGTATAAGGGCAAAGGATACCGCCACAGCACCTACGTTTAAAGAATTATTTCCGCGTATTTTTCCATTAATCAATAATCGTGTTATGGTCGCACATAATGAATTATTTGACCGTGGCGTTTTGCGCAAGACCATGAATTACTATAATCTCCCTTATGATAGCCTGGGTTTAATGGAGAAATGGGAATGTACTTTCAAGATCTATCAGGGGAAAGGTTTTAAGCCTGCCAGACTAAATGCTTGCTGCGAGGTATTGGGAATTGAGCTGAATCATCATGAAGCACTTTCCGATGCCCGTGCCTGTGCCAATTTATACCTCAGACATGCTGATATCCCTTCTTTGGCATGATATTTACATTGAATTTACGTAGAACGAAAGGAGGTCATCCATTGTTCTCATTATAAATTTTATCTTTGATAAAAGAATGAGATTGTCATTTTATTGATTTTAATTTTAATTTAATTATGATAAATATTCCAGCCAAAGGCATGCGTATAGGGATTACCTTTAGTGCTTTTGATTTATTGCATGCCGGCCATATTAAAATGCTTGAAGATGCTAAGCGTCAGTGCGATTTTCTGATCTGCGGCTTACAGACTGATCCAACTTTGGACCGACCAGAGAAAAATAAGCCCGCGCAGACCGTTGTCGAGCGTTATATTCAGCTTAAGGGGTGCAAATATGTGGATCAGATAGTACCTTATGCTACTGAACAGGATCTTGAGGATGTGCTTCGTTCTTTTAAAATTGATGTACGTATTGTCGGCGATGAATATCGGGAAAAGAATTTTACCGGGAGAGAATATTGTGAAGATACGGGTATCGAACTATATTTTAACAGTCGTGATCACCGTTTCTCAAGCTCGGGATTAAGAAAGATCGTCGCAGAAGCTAATTCAGATGAAAAAGAAATTTTTAACGCTAATAAATAAAAAATATGAAGATCGGAATTACTTTTGGCGTATTTGATTTATTGCATGCCGGCCATATTATGATGTTAGAAGAAGCAAAGAGACATTGTGATTATTTGATAGTAGGGCTTAATACAGATCCTTCAGAAGTATTTCCGGAGAAAGCCAAACCCACACAGACTATCGTCGAGCGATATATCCAGTTGGAAGGCTGTAGGTATGTCGATGAAATTATACCTTATGAAACTGAGCAGGATCTAATTGATATGATTAAAGCACTTCCGATCAACATACGTGTTATCGGCGAGGAATACCGTGATACAGATTTTACGGGCAGGTCTTATTGTGTGGAAGAGAATATTGAAATTTATTATAATAAACGTACGCATCGTTTTTCGAGCTCGGGTTTACGGAAAGTCGTGGCCGATAAAGAAGCGGAAAATAATTAAGGAATCATGAGTACAATTATACATGTCGTTTTAACGGGAGGTGTTGGTAGCCGTCTTTGGCCTCTTTCGCGAAAGAGTTATCCAAAGCAGTATCTTTCCTTATTTAAAGATGGCTCTTTGTTTGAGATGACCATTAAGCGTAATCAATCACTATGTGGACAGGTCATTGTGGTAGGCAACTGTGATAATCACAGTTTGAGCCGTGAGGTCATGGAAAACAATAAAGTGGATTATATTGATATTGTGGAAGCTACACCACGTAATACTGCTGCGGCAATTGCTTTTGCCGCATTCGCGGCTCAGCCCGATGATATCCTTATCGTCACACCTTCGGATCATGTTATTGTAGGTGAGAAGCAATATGCGGAGGCTATAAAAGCAGGTATCGAAAAGGCCAATAAAGGTTACATCGTCACTTTTGGTATACAGCCAACTCGACCAGAAACGGGGTACGGTTACATCGAGTATAAAGATGATAAGGTCCTTTCTTTCCGGGAGAAGCCTAATCAAGATACGGCAGAAGATTTTATTGAGCGGGGTAATTTCCTCTGGAATTCAGGTATGTTCTGTTTCCGCGCGGATACTTTCTTGAGCGAATTGCAGAATTTCGAACCCAAAGTGTATGCAACGGCATTTAATGCCTGGCAGCATCGTCAGGAGGGTGAGCTTGATTTAACTTTATCTAAGGAGATTCCTTCTATTTCGATTGATTATGCCGTAATGGAGCGATCAAAGAAGATCCGTGTAGTTGCTACGAGTTTTCAATGGTCTGACCTGGGATCTTTTGAGTCCATGTACGATTACTTAAAACAGACCGGGCATCCTGTCGATGAGAATGGTAATATGGTGATCGGTACGGATATTTATACCGCTTTTGTTGGTTTGAGAGACAGTATCTTGGTGCATACAAAAGATGCAATTTTGGTCTTGCAAAAAGAAAAATCGCAGGATGTTAAAAAAATCTACAATACTTTAGAACGTCATCAATCCAAATTGATTGACTAAAGTACCAGAATAACAGCTGAGCCTGATCATTACAATCCGGCTCAGCTGTTATGATATTATCCTTTTTATTAAAACCTATATCCGTAAAGTGCTTGGTTAACAAAAAGTTAATCTTTATGACAGGCTGTTTGCTAGTGCATTCTCAAATGTCCCTTATTTGTCCCTGCTGATTTAACGTTCAATTAATAGTAATATCAGATATTTGGTTAGTGTTCAATAGCACCTATGCGTGCAGCACTTAAGTCATTTATTTTTAACCAAGATATTTAATATGGTGACCATAGGTATACTTATAGTTTTATTTTTAGGGGGATATTTTTTCTGGCGAAGAAAACAGCTGGAACAGCGATTTAATAAAAGCGTCGGAATGACTGTCAGCTATATGTTTCAGGAGCGGCCCGGGCAATACAGCGGCGATAGAAATGCTAGAAGTGGTGTATTTGTCTTCAAAGCCGAACGAAACGATGACCGGCTGAAGAATATCGTTATCCGAAAAGTAAAACCATTACATTCCGCGTTGGATGTCAATCTTGAGCAGATTTTAGTGATACCATTTGAGCGACAAGATAGTATAAAATCAGATGTTTCAGTACGTTTTAAAGTTAACAGGAGGAGTGCAAAAATTGAAGATTTAAAGGGCGGACGTGTATGTGTTTCTGGGGTTCTGAATTTTGAAGAAAATAGCCCCCAATTTTTCTCTACAATTTTGAATATTGAGAATGTTTATCAGGAGTTTAAGGTAAAATAATTAATTTGTCTTTTATCATGTTCCACGTGGATAGAAAAATGATTTTCAGTTATAACTTTGATAATTTTTTAATGTACTTTTGCCTTTAGAAAAGTTATTTTATGAAGAGATTTCTATTTTTTATGCTTCTTTTTATGGTATTTTCATGTGCCAAAAAGAGCGAACTGGATCTGCCTCCCATTGTGGATTTAGATTCTATTCCAGATCCTGAAGATGTTGATCCGGGACAAGTTTTTGACGTAGTAATTTATGGGGGTACGATGTCTGGCGTGATGGCTGCAGTTGAGGTTGTAAAGTCTGGTAAAACAGCAGTCTTAGTCAATCCTGTAGGCTGTAGTTTAGGGGGGGTCACAACAAATGGTTTAGGTGTGACTGATCTATCAAAGCCGAAAGCTTTTGGGGGGCTGACGAGAGATTTTTATACTGATATTTATACATATTATAAGAATCCAAGTAATTGGAAATATGGACAACTTGACTCTTATGAAAATTTTAAAAGAGCCGTGCACGAAGGTATGATGATTTGGTTTGAACCTAAGGCTGCTGAAATTGTAATGAATCAGTATTTGGATAAGTATAAAATTTTAGTGATCGGATCTTCGCGTTTAGATTTAAAAAATGGGGTAGTTAAAAACAAAAAGAATGCAATTACCTCGATAGTTATGGAATCAGGGCAGAAAGTAAAGGGACGTTTTTTTATTGATGCGACTTATGAAGGAGATTTAATGGCTAAAGCAGGTGTTAGATATACGGTCGGGAGAGAAAGTAATAGCCAATATGGGGAAAGCCTCAATGGAGTTCAAAGAATGCTGTTGTCTAATGCATTTCAATTCAAAGATGGAATAAAATCAGTAATAAATTTCACCAACTTTTTACCTTCGGATGGCACAGGTGATCGAAAAGTGCAAGCATATTGTTATAGGATGTGTTTGACGGATCAATCTGATAATAGAGTGTTGGTCCAAAAGCCAATAGATTACAATGAGAATGATTATGAGTTAGTTTTTAGTCAGATCAAAAATAATCCGGGAAAGTTTCTTTATTTCTTTAGTTTTCAGAAGGTTCCCAATAATAAGACTGATTCAAATAATGGTGGCCCAATTTCTATTGATTATGTCGGAGAAAATTACGACTACCCCGATGGTGATTATGCCTTGAGGGAACAAATTGCTCAAAAACATAAATCTTACCAGTTAGGTCTGATGTGGACATTGGCTTATCATCCTAAAGTTCCAGCAAATATCAGAAATTATTATATCCGATGGGGGTTAGCGAAGGATGAATTTATTGATAATGGAAATTGGCCTAAACAGTTATATGTCAGGGAGGCTAGAAGGATGATAAGTGATTATGTAATGACAGAAGCGAATTGTTTTGGGAGGGAGCAAGCTCCATTTCCAGTGGGAGTAGCGGATTATGGAATAGATTCTCATATTGTACAGCGTTATAAGGATGAAAATGGTTTTGTGAAAAATGATGGTGTGATACATGGTGTGTTAAAGAAACCTTATGGAATCGATTATCGGTCGATTATTCCATCAAAATCTGATTGTACAAATCTCTTAGTGCCAATATGTCTGTCAGCGTCACACACAGCATACGGTTCAATTCGAATGGAACCTGTGTTTATGACTTTAGGACAGTCAGCGGCTTGTGCAGCTGTGAAATGCTTGGAGTTAAGCATTGCAAATGTTCAAGATCTTGGTTATCCTAGCCTCAAACCGAGATTGGAAAGTCGAGGAGTTGTTGTAGCATATTAAATAATCAATAAGAAAGGCTTATTATGCGGTACTTCTAGATAAAACTATTAGTTTCTTTCAATAGTTTAAAAAAAAGGCAAGTATCTCTTTTCGATATATTTGTCTTAACCATTGGTGATTTTTGTAAGATCTTTATTCTTAATCCACAAAAAATTAATTGAGTAAATTTTATTTAGTTCTTATTTCAGGCATATTTATTGCTTAAAGCGGGGTAGGGTTAAAAAAATACCAGTGTACACAATACACATTGTAATGTGTCATAAATAAAGAAATATCAAATATAAATGAGTAAAATATTAATTACCGGTGGGGCTGGATTTATAGGCTCTAACTTAGTAGAACATTTTTTAGATAAAGAACATCAAGTTGTTGTCTTGGACAACTTTGCGACAGGACATCGCCATAATATCGAGGAACATGCTGATAATCCAAACTTCACACTGATCGTAGGGGATATCCGTAACAATGCAGATTGCCAAAAAGCAGTTACGGGGGTTGACTATGTTTTACATCAGGCGGCACTAGGATCTGTGCCACGTTCGATCAAGGATCCACAGACATCTAATGAAGTAAACGTGACTGGTTTCTTAAATATGCTGGTAGCTGCCCGGGATGCTAATGTGAAGCGCTTTATTTATGCGGCATCGTCTTCTACCTATGGTGATTCGGAAGACCTTCCAAAAGTGGAAGATGTTATTGGTAAACCATTGTCTCCTTATGCCATTACGAAATATGTCAATGAATTATATGCAGATATCTTTTCAAAGACCTATGGCTTAGAGACGATCGGACTTCGCTATTTTAATGTATTTGGTCGCCGTCAGGATCCAAATGGTGCTTATGCTGCCGTTATTCCATTATTTGTAAAGAAATTTATGAGTTATGAAAGTCCGGTGATCAACGGTATAGGAGATTATTCCCGTGACTTTACCTACATTGATAATGTGATTCAGATGAACGAACGTGCGATGACAACGGATAATGCTACTGCCATTAATACTGTTTACAATACTGCGGTCGGCGATCGTACGACCTTAAATCAGTTAGTAGGCTATCTGAAGGAGTTTCTGACAGAATACGACGCTGAAATTGCGAAGGTGGAAATTGTTCATGGACCGAATAGACAAGGGGATATTCCACATTCGTTAGCTTCAATTGATAAGGCACGTCAGTTGTTGGGATATGAACCCTCACATGTCATTCGCGATGGATTGAAGGAAGCTGTAAGGTGGTATTGGGATAATTTAAAATAGTTTAATCAGATTAAAAGCATAAATAAATGAAAAAAATAGCAGTAATCGGGTTGGGATATGTAGGCCTGCCGCTAGCGAGATTATTTGCAACGAAGTTTCCAGTTGTTGGTTTTGATATTAATCAAAAACGTATTGGCGAATTACGTTCGGGTAAAGATTTAACGCTGGAAGTAGAAGATGATATTTTGCAAGCTGTACTGGCTGACGAAAATCCATTTAATAACAATACAAACGGATTGTATTTTTCTAATCAACTGGTAGATATTGAAGATGCTAATTTTTATGTAGTCACAGTGCCGACTCCGGTAGATAAAAATAACCGTCCCGATCTGACACCATTATATAAAGCCTCAGAAACGGTAGGTAAAGTTTTAAAAAAAGGAGATATTGTTGTTTATGAGTCTACCGTATATCCCGGTGTAACAGAAGAAGAGTGCATTCCGGTGTTGGAAAAAATATCGGGCTTAAAATTCAACGAAGATTTTTTCGCTGGTTATTCGCCGGAGAGGATCAACCCAGGAGACAAACAACATACGGTTGAAAAGATTTTAAAAGTAACTTCAGGTTCTACTCCGGAGATTGGTGAGGAAGTGGATGCAGTCTACAAAGAAGTAATTACAGCAGGTACACATTTGGCGCCCTGTATTAAAGTAGCTGAAGCTGCTAAAGTAATTGAAAACTCGCAACGTGATATCAATATTGCTTTTGTCAATGAATTAGCGAAGATCTTTAATATCTTAAATATTGATACCCATGCTGTACTGGAAGCTGCTGGTACCAAATGGAATTTCTTGCCATTTAAACCAGGGCTAGTAGGGGGGCACTGTATCGGTGTAGATCCGTATTATCTTGCCCAAAAAGCTCAGGAGCATGGTTATCATCCAGAGATTATTTTGGCTGGTCGCCGGTTGAATGATTCAATGGGCGGTTACGTGGCTTCTCAAGTAGTTAAAACTATGATTAAGAAAGGAATCAATATAAATGGTGCGGAAGTATTGATGCTTGGTGTAACGTTTAAGGAGAACTGTCCCGACGTAAGGAATACGAAGATTGTTGATGTAATTGCCTCATTAGAAGATTACGGTGTTAAGGTAACTACTTATGATCCCTGGGCTAATCCTGCCGAGGTAAAACACGAGTATAACATTGATAGCGCTACAAATCTACCTACCACTAAATTTGATGCAGTGATATTAGGAGTGGCACATAAAGAGTTTCTAAGTATCGATCTGAATGCTCTTAAAAAAGAGAAAGCAATTATATATGATGTGAAGGGAATCTTTTCTGATCAGGCTGATAATAGACTTTAGTTTGAGCTCGAATAGGAAAATAGCAAAAAATACAGGTTTCCTTTATATTAGGATGCTGCTTATTATGGGAGTAACTCTTTATACTTCGAGAGTTATTTTACATGCGCTTGGTGTTTCAGACTATGGAATCTATAATATAGTAGGGGGAGTGGTGGCTATGTTTGGTTTTATTAACGGAGCAATGGCTTCTTCTACCCAGCGTTATCTGTCTTTTGATATCGGAAAAGGGGATCTAGAAGCATTAAAGAAAACATTTAGTGCTTCATTAACAGTTCATTTAATGATCGCTGTGTTTGTCGTTATTATAGGAGAAAGTATTGGGCTTTGGTATATCAATTATAAAATGGTTTTTCCTGTTGAGAGGTTGCTTGCAGTAAATGTGGTTTATCAATTTTCGTTAATGACCCTATTTTTGGATATAGTTCAGGTACCCTATAATGCGCTGATTTTAGCAAGAGAGAGGATGAATGTGTATGCGTATGTATCAATTTTTGAAGCTTTTTTGAAACTCTCAGTCGCATTATCGTTATTGTATTTTGGATTTGATAAATTAATTTTGTATTCAATACTAACATTTTTTGTGGCCTTTATTGTCAGATTAAGCTATCAAGTATATTGCAAGAAGAACTTTCAAGAAAGTAAATATAAATTTGAGTATGACCCAAATTATTTAAGGGAGTTAATATCTTATTCTGGGTGGAACTTATTCGGAGCGTTGTCTTTAGTTGGGAAAAATCAAGGAGTAAATATTGTTTTAAATTTGTTTTTTGGAACAGTCATTAATGCAGCTTTTGGTATCGCTATGCAAGTTCAAGCTGCTGTAACGCAATTTGTTTCTAACTTTCAATCTGCATTAAATCCTCAGATTATCCAAAATTATGCATCTAATAATAAAGAGCGCTTCCTTAATTTGATGTTTTTAGGTGCTAAATTCTCTTTCTTTGTTATGCAATTTCTTGCAGTACCTCTGATATTACATCTTAATATTGTTCTTCAATTTTGGCTTGGCCACAATGTTCCAGATTCCACAAGCATATTTCTTAGGATAAGCCTAATTATGTTATTGATTGACAGTATTTCAGGGCCATTGACAACAGGAGTGCTTGCCGTTGGAAAACTGAAGAGTTACCAGTTATATATTGGAGGAATGAATTTATTTGTGCCTTTAGTAGTCTATATATTAATGTCTTATGGTATGGATGCGTACTACGCCTTTATTGTACTGGTGGTATTTAGTATATTTTCAATGCTTCTAAGAGTCTATTTTTTGAGAAAATATTTGGAATTTCGAATTTATCTTATTATTCGCGAAGTGTTCTTTCCTATTATATTAACATGCCTGTCTGGGGCGCTTTTAGTTTTTATTATTGATAAGGTCATTAATGTAAATAATGGCGTGGATTTGTGTATCTGGACATTCTTTTATGTTCTTTTTCAAAGCATGGCTGTATTTTTTCTTGGTTTAAACAATAATGAAAGACAACAGTTACTAAGTATTTTTAGAAAACGAATTAATACCAAATAACATTATGATAAGTCGAATTATAAATAAATTTATCCAGCTTAACAATAAGCGGGAGCTTAATAATCTAACAAATCAAATTGGAAAGATAGGGGTAAATTGCCAACTAAGTAGTGGGTTGAAGATTAGTTTCCCTTCAAATTTATCTTTAGGGGATAATATATATATAGGTCCAAATGCTACTTTGAACGCTTTGGGTAAGATTGAAGTTCAATCAGGAGTTATTATGGGGCCAAACATCTTTATACATTCTGCTAATCATAATTTTAATAATTCTAAATATCTACCATATGATCAATTTCATCATTTTAAAAAGGTGACAATATGTGAAAATGTTTGGATTGGGGCTAACGTTTGTATTGCGCCAGGAACGACTATTGGAGAGGGATGTATTATAGGTATGGGAGCTGTAGTTAGTGGTAATGTACCGCCTTTGTCTATTTTAGTTGGGAATCCTTCTCAAATAATTAAAACGAGAGACCCTGACCACTATTTTAAATTAAAGAAAGAAGGGAAAATTTACTTAGCAGCGAAAATGAAAGGGGAAATTAGCCCGGATTACAATACAATTATTTGAAATGAAAATATTATTAAAACTATATCCGAAAATAAATCTTGGAGATGATCTTTTCCTGAAAATCATCTGTGAACGATACCCTAATCATGTTTTTTATTTATTAGCGGGAGAAGACTATAATGTTTTTTGTGATCTTTTCCCGAACCTGCGCCTAATTTCGCCCAAATTTGAAGATACAATTAGCAATAAAATTTTTAGAAGGATTGGACTACGAATTTTTCCTTCATTATTTAAAAAGGAATTGCAACTCGTTTATAAAAAACAATACGACAATTTTCAAATTGGATTTGATGCTTTTGTATCTATTGGGGGGTCAATTTTTATGCAAAGCACTGATAAGCTTTTGTTAGATAGTGAGATTGCTTTCTATGATTTATTAAATGAAATTCTTCCAGACATGCCTAAATATTTTATAGGCTGTAATTTTGGCCCCTATTCGAATAATGATTATGTTGAGCTATATAAAACTATATTTAAAAAGGCAAATGACGTCTGTTTTAGGGAGGAATACTCTGCAAATATCTTTAAAGATATTCCAACCGTAAGGTGGGCACCGGATGTAGTTTTGGGTATGCCAGTCAAACAAATGGAAAAAGATATAAATAGTGTTGGATTTTCTATAGTAAAAGCTAGAGGAGGAATAAATGAAGCAGACTATCATGTGAAATACGCTGAACTGATTAGTCGATACCTTGATATGGGAAAAGATGTTTATTTATTTTCGTTTTGTAAATCTGAGGGCGACGAAGCTGCTATTAACTCAATAATTTCTTATTTGAAAACCGATATGAGAGTCACCAAGGTTTTTTATCGCGGAGATATAGATGAGTTTCTAGCTGTATATAGCAAAATGAATATTCTTTATTGTGGTCGTTTCCATGCTATGATTCTAAGTATGTTATTTCAACAAAAAATCTATCCTGTTGTGTACAGTAAAAAAATGATGAATGTGCTTATAGATTTGAAATATGAAGGAAAGGAAATTCATCTCGATCAATTTATTAACATGGATGTTGATCAGATTATTGAGGATGTTGATCATAATAATTATGATATCTTACAAGAACAAGCTGCAGCGAAATTTCAGTTTAAAGCGCTTGATAATCTACTAAAATAATGGTATCGATTCCAATTTTGTCTATTGTTGTTCCAGTTTATAATGCAGAAGACTATATTTCAGACTGTGTGGAAAGTATATTGGGACAACAGTTTGCTGATTTTGAGTTAATTTTGGTTAATGATGGTAGTTCTGATGGATCAGCACAAATGTGTAATCAATATCAGGAAAAAGATTCTCGTATCAAAGTTTATCACAAAGAGAATGGAGGTGTAAGCTCTGCAAGGAATTATGGAATTAAAATGGCTCATGGAACATATCTTTGTTTTATTGACAGTGACGATTGGATAGACCATGATTTTTTCACTTCTTTTGCTATTCTAGCTAATCCACAAAAGGATATATATGTACAAGGATACAAAAGAGTAAAGGCAGGAGAAATTGTAGGACATGGAGGATATAGTAGTGATCTTATTAGTGATTTTTCAGATTTTTTCATAATTTCTGAAAAAAGTAATTTGTTGAATTCGCCTTGCTTCAAGTTATTTAAAAGGGAACTTGTTCAAAAAAATCATATTCTGTTTGATGAAAATTTTTCTTTGGGAGAAGATCATATTTTTACCTTACAATATCTGCTTCATTCCCAAACATTTAATACTTCTATTGCAAATGGATATAATTATAGAATAGGTAGCAATGAAAATTCGCTAACGACTCGTTTGGTTGATTTGGACAAGTTTATTAAATATATAATTGTAACTCACGATTTGAGATTGAAGATTGCCAATAAGTTTAATTTCAATCGGTCGGAACTTGGTCATGTGAATCGTGAAACAAATAAATGGGTCGTTTATGCATGTCATAAACTATTTGACCCGAGACGTGATAATAGTTCTATAAAAGAACTTATAGACAAGTTCGATACTATTGTACGATTGATGATCAAACCTTATGGTATGCCGAAATATAGTTTCAAAGGAGACCTTTATAATAGTTTGATTTATCAAATAATGTCTACCAACCTTCTAAGTAGCTCACTTAAGATTAAAGTGTTAGAGAAAGTAATTGCAAAAAGTTTATAAGCATGAAGAAAAAAAACCTTATAGTATTCGGAACAAGACCTGAAGCGATTAAAATGGCGCCACTTGTGCATTCATTTAAGAATAATGATAATTTCGACACGAGAGTTTGTGTGACGGCCCAGCATAGGGAAATGCTCGATCAGGTTCTCTCTTTTTTTAACATATCTCCGGACTATGATCTGGATCTTATGAAGCCTAATCAGAATTTATACTCGCTAACAGCATCAATTATTACTGAATTGAAGCAAGTGCTCGAAGATTTTAAACCAGATTATGTGTATGTTCACGGTGATACAACCACAACAATGGCTACGAGTATTGCGGCTTTCTATTTTGGGGCAAAAGTATGTCATGTAGAGGCGGGATTGCGTACACACGACAAGAGGTCACCTTTTCCTGAAGAAATTAATCGCCAAGTGACTGGGCGGATTGCCGATTACCATTTTGCGCCTACTCGAACTTCGAAGCAGAATTTATTGAACGAAGGAGTATCTGACGAAAATATTTTAATAACGGGCAATACAGTAATAGATGCATTGTTTGATAGTACGGATCGTGTTCAGCACCTAGATAATAGTGAAATTAAAAAACTGCAGAACCTTGTTGATCCTGCTAAAAAATTGATATTAGTTACCGGGCATCGTCGTGAAAATCATGGAGGAGGTTTTATTAGGATTTGTGAAGCTTTAAAGGAAATTGCCGAAAAATACAGTGATGTTCAGATAATATATCCAGTTCATTTAAACCCGAATGTTAAGAAACCAGTTTACGATATCTTATCTAATACACCCAATATTCATCTAATTGATCCGTTGGCTTATCCAGAATTTGTCTGGTTAATGAATAAATCCTATCTTATTGTTACAGATTCAGGAGGTGTACAAGAGGAGGCTCCTAGTTTGGGTAAGCCAGTTTTAGTGATGCGAGACACCACAGAGAGACCTGAAGCGGTGGAAGCGGGCACTGTTATTTTAGTAGGCACTGATAAAAGTAAAATCATTTCGGAAATTGATGATCTCATCGGTAATTTTGATCATTATAAATTGATGAGTGGATTGCATAATCCTTATGGAGATGGAAATGCTAGTCAAAGAATAGTCGAGTTTATTGATGGTCTTAGTAAAAAGTAAAGGGAACAAATAATAAATTTTTTGCAGAAAATACATTTAAATTATGGAATTTGATGTCTTAATATTCGAACATGATGTTCATAAATATCCGCCCATACTTTCGATTATAAACTTTTTGAAAGAAAATAAGCGTAAAATAATTTATATTGGATGTTGTTACGATAATTCCTTAATTAAGGAAATTGAAGAAGCGGGTGGAATTTTCTACAATATAATAGATAATGATACAAGTTCGTCAAGTCTAACTAAGTTTTTACGATTAACATCATTTAAAAAGAAAGCTCAAGAAATATTAAAAAAGACTGGACACGATAATATAGCACGAGTATGGCTTTTTGGTGAAACATGTATTTGGTTACTCGGCAACCTTGTATTTGAGTATCGTTGTATTTCTTATCTATTTGAAATGCCTCATCTTCAAATGACAACTAAATATCGGTTATTGTCTCCCGATTTAGATTACAAAAAAGTTCTGCAGTCTTCCTACAAAGTTGTCTGTTGTGAGTATAATAGAGCACAAATTACTAGGTCCTATTTCAAATTAATGGAATTGCCTGTTATTATTCCCAATAAGCCCTATTTCAAAAATATTGAAGGTAATAACTTAGATGTACCACCTAGTTTAATAGGGAAAAAGGTGATATTATATCAGGGAATTTTCAATTATCCGGAAAGAAAGATGGATGGCTTATGTGAAACAATAACACATTTAAGTGAGGATTTCGTTATTTGTCTAATGGGGAGCGACAATGCTTACAAAGATACATTGAAGAAAAAGTATTCAAATGAAGATCGGATTATTTTTCTCCCTTATATTAAAGCTCCTTTGCATATGGAAATAACAAAATTGGCTTATATTGGCTTTTTGTCCTATTATGGAGAGTCGGGAAACATACGCAATTCACTTAATACGTTATATTGTGCCCCTAATAAGATTTTCGAGTACTCAAAATTCAGTATACCCATGTTATCGAATGATGTTCCAGCTTTATCTTATTTATTTGATAAATATAATTCGGGTTTAACATCTTCTGAACACGCTTCGGATCTGCTCGCAGCAATTATGGAAATAGACGCGAGATATGATGAATTCTCTAGGGGATCTGAAAAATTATATAATTCGGTAGATCTTACAAAATTATATTCTAAACTAATTTATTGATGTTTTATAGTTTTCCCTATCTTATATTATTTGCTTTTTATATTGTTTTCTATCTGATTGAAGATACATATAAAAATAATGCATCTGTGCGTAGCAAAATAAGATTTTTTTGCGCTTTGTTATTCATTGTTTTTTTTGGATTTCGAGGATATATCGGTAGCGATTGGTTCAATTATGAGTATTCTTATTCCATTACTTCCTGGAAGCAATGGACAATAAATGATTATGAATTCGGCTATTCCGCCATAGCAAAGACATTCGCATTTTTTAAAATTGAGTATTTTAATTTCGTTGCATTTATTACTGCGCTTCAAATATTTTTGTTGGATAGATTTTTGTCTAAATTTCCTAAATTTTCAGTTTCGTTTTTTTATATAGCACTTATTGCTCTCTTTCCTATCCTTATTATAGATTTGCAAAGAAATTTTCTGTCAATTTTATGCGTTATTAATGGTATAGTTTTCTTAAATGAAGGGAAGAAAAAACAATTCTATCTTTTTGTTGTGGTGGGCATGTTATTTCACTTGTCCGCAATTGTATTCTTTATTCTTCCTTATCTTAATAAGCTCAAGTTCAAAAAAGGAATGTTATTAGCGTTGTTTGCAGTTGGTCTGGCTGTATATTTTTTGCAAATTAACTTCTATAAAGGGATTTTATCAACTATCGGAACTGTTGTTGGAGGGAGGCTTGAACATTTGATTGGACAATCGACCGCAGAAACAGAGTCCGCATATGGTTTGACCTTTGGAATTATTGAAAAAATTGTATTATATATTTTGTTGATCAATGTTTATCCCAAAATATCTAAAAGTTCACTTTTGATTGTAAATGCTTGTGTTATATATTTGTTAATATATTTCTATTTTAGCACATCTCAATCTTTTATTAACAGATTTGCAAATTTATTCTTTTGGGGATACATAATGACATATGACTTACTACGAGAATATTTTATGAAATTGAAGTTGAAATCTTTTTTCATGCTAAGCTTTATTCTATTTTGTTTTCTTAGGGTTTATATCGGTTATAATAGTACTTTGTATAGGTATGTAAATGTTTTGATTGAAACTGAGAATAAAGGAATTCGAATATACGATAGAAATGCTTCTTATCTTGGCCGATAGTTTGTTGTGAATATTGAGAATATTATATTTAAATAAGATCTTATGAGAAATTATAACGTAATTATCATTTTGTTAGTGGTAATTGTATCTATACCGCTTTCTAACTGTACTGGACAGTTCAAATATAAAAGTGTACCTATCAATCTTGTAAAAAAAGAATCGATTAGTATTAGTATTTCAAGTTTTAGAAAGCTAACAGATTATCTTCCAGCAAACTTTGACAAAACTGGTAAAACTGATTATACAGCTGTAATCCAAAAGGCTATTAATGAAAATAGGAAGGTGCTCTTGCCTGATTACCCGCTCCTAGTCAGTGATAAAGGGATCTTTTTAAAAAGCAATAATGAGATTTATTTTCAGAAAAATACCAAATTAATTCTCAAAGCATCCAAATTGAAAAAGTATGGTGTTATTAACATCCATGAAAGCGAAAATATAATATTATATAATCCTACAATTATAGGCGATCGAAAAAATCATATAGGTAAAGGCGGGGAATGGGGAATGGGAATATTTGTTTTAGCGGGAAAAAATGTGAAAATAGTTAATCCCCGTATTTCAAATTGTTGGGGAGATGGAATATATCTAGGTTCGTTTTCTAGTTCTAAAACCAATATCGATATAAGTATATTAGGAGGTCTTATTGATAATAACAGAAGGAATGGAATGTCAATTATTTCTGGAAAGAATATTTTAATAAAAAATGTTTTGTTGTCGAATACGAATGGTACTTTACCTATGGCAGGCATTGACCTTGAACCTAACAGAAATATGGATAATCTAAATAATATTCATATCGAGAACGTATTAAGCTATAACAATTCTGAATGTGGATTTTTGATCTATTTAGGTAGTATGTTGGGAAATCAATTAAAAGATATTGACATAAGGATTGTTAACTGTGAGGATCACTTTTCGAAAAATGGGATCTCAATACCCGGTTTGCGAAACGATTACAAAAAGGATATTAAAAGACTTGCGGGAGGGATTTTAATCGAGGGATTTAGTTCATTCGATAACGATGTTCCGTTTGCAAGGAGTTCTGGGAATTATATTTATACTCCCTCTATTAATGTTAATAGAATGAAAGTGTATCGAAATAAACAACGGTCTTATGACAATGAAAAAAATCTTACAGATTGGATGAAAAAAAGTAGGATGAAAATTAATACAAATTAATGAGACGCCAAAATAAATGGTGTCTGTATAAGAGCGTAAAGTTAAGTAAGTGTATTAATTAAGATTAATTGATTATGAAAATTGCTCATATTGTTAACTCATTAAATACGGGCGGGGCAGAGAAGTTGATTTTAGATAGCCTCCCAATTTATGAAAGGAAGGGGATAGATGTAGATTTAATTTTATTAGATGATAACCCTTCGGTTTTTAGAACGAAATTTGAAAATGATTACAATAAGAAAGTTCTTGGGCTTACGCGATCAAGTATTTATAATCCCTCTTTAATATTTAAGTTAATTCCGTTGCTAAAGAATTATTCAGTTATCCATGGACATTTATTTCCTGTCTTATATTGGCTAGTGTTTGCT
>Ga0308158_10000666_pt1 | contig 48959 bp, 47 predicted proteins | sample PhyBR2_FD_201038 | JGI IMG/M metagenome (GOLD analysis project Ga0308158, IMG submission 201038) | Phyllosphere microbial communities from UC Gill Tract Community Farm, Albany, California, United States - DLSLB.R2 | ecosystem: Host-associated > Plants > Phyllosphere > Unclassified | place: USA... | reverse complement strand
GATGACGTTTGAGACCGACATCTCTTCGCGATGGCAGTTGGGTGGGCTTGGCTCTGTCTATGATCGATTCTCCGGACTCCTCTCGTCCCAAAGGCGACCAGAAGGGGGAGGCAGGGCTTGAAGAAGCTCGCCTTCGCCAGCAGGCCATTGGCGTTAAGCTGCGACACATGTTCGACGAGGTCGTCAACGAACCCGTGCCCGATGAGTTTCTCGATATCCTGAAACGCGCCGACGCCAAGTCTTCGGACAGCGCCGCATGAGCACCTCACGCCTTGGAGCCGCCCCCAAACCCGCGTCGGCTGACGACGAGGGCTTCAAGCGCGAACTGGTGCTGCTGATCCCGCACCTGCGCGCCTTCGCCCGGACCTTGACCGGCGATCCGACCGCGGCCGACGATCTGGCGCAGGACGCCATGATGAAGGCCTGGGACGCGCGCGCCAGCTATCAGATGGGCACGAACATGAAGGCCTGGACCTTCATGATCCTGCGCAACCAGTTCTATTCCGAAAAACGCCGCTCGTGGCGTCAGTCGCAGCTGGATCAGGAAGCCGCCGAGCGGACCTTGGTGGCTGTGGACGATCCCGAGGCGCCCGTTGCTCTGGACGAGCTGCGTCAAGCTTTGAAGACCCTGCCCGAAGAACAGCGCGAGGCCTTGATCCTGGTTGGCGCCGGCGGCTTCGCCTATGAAGAAGCGGCCGAAATCTGCGGCTGTGCGGTCGGCACAGTGAAGAGCCGCGTCAGCCGCGCGCGGCGTGCGCTGCAAGCCACCCTGGAACGGGGCGGCTACGGACGCGACGGCAAGGCGGCGGGTGACGCCATGCGCTCAATTCTCGGCGAGGCCGACAGGCTGGCCGGCGCCCGGAGCTGAGCGGCGGTGAACGAGACGACCAGGGACGCCCCAAGGCCGCGGCTCGGTCGCACGTGGAGCTCGGATCGCTTTCAGGGCATCCGGTTTCGGCTGGGCGCGGCCATGGCCATGGCCCTGCTGCCGATCTTCGTGCTCAGCCTGATCCAGACCCAGGCGGACTTCCAAAGACAGGCCGACGACCGGCAGGTGGACCTTCAACTGGCGGCCGAACGCAGTGCCTCCAGCGCAAAGACCAAACTGGATAGCGCCCAAGTGCTGTTGCGCGCGCTCAGCCCCGATGCGGTCGGCCCCTATTGCGCACCGCGTCTGACGGCGCTGGTCGGACGTCTGGAAGGCTACGAGGGCCTCTACCGCATCAGCCCGACGGGCGAGGCGGTCTGCGCCTCGGGCCGAGTGGACGGCGTGAGATCCGGCGTGGCGCCCGCCGCCCAGTCGACTTGGTTCCAGCGGCTGCGCAACGGCGAAGAATTGGTCGTCATGCGCGCCCCCGATGGCGCCGGCTATGAAGGCGCGCTGATCGTGGCCACACGCGCCGAGCGGCCGATGGGCCGGTTCGACGGCGGCATGGTCGCCGTGATCCCCTTCTCCGCCCTGCAACCAGACGTCACTGACGCCGCGCTGCCGTCGGGCGCTCAAGCCGCCCTGACCGACGGCGCGGGTCGTATTCTGACGGCCAGTGATCCCGACGTGTTCAAACTCTCGCCCGGCGACGACATCGCGGGCTGGGTCGATCGGGCGCGCGATCAGGGGTCTGCGGTGTTCGAGGCCAAGGATGCGCAGAACCAGCGCCGCGACTATGCGGGCGCGGCCTTGGCCGGCGGCGATCTTTACGCCCTGCTGTCGGCCCCGGCGCCGGGGTGGCTGTCGTGGGCACGGCTCAATCCGATCGGCACGCTGCTGTTGCCGCTGGGCGCTTGGTTGACGGCGTTCGCGGCGGTGATGCTGCTGTCGGAGCGGATCTTCATTCGCTGGCTGGATTATCTGGAGCGGGTCGCGGCCATCTACGCCAAGGGCCGGTTCTCGGTGCGTCCGCTGCAGGCGATGAACGCCCCGTCCGAAATCCGCACCATGGCGCGCACCCTGGACGAGATGGCCGAGGCCATCACCGTGCGTGACCGCGAACTGACCGACGCTCTGGCGGAGAAGGACGCGCTGATGCGCGAGATCCATCACCGGGTGAAGAACAACCTTCAGATCATCTCGTCCCTGCTGTCGATGCAGCAGCGCGCCCTGACCGATGCGCCGGCCAAGGCGGCGCTGGGCGATACGCGCCAACGCATCTCGGCCTTGGCCCTGATTTACCGCACCCTGTATCAGAGCAACGACATTCGCCACGCCGACGCGCGCGAGTTCCTGAACGAACTGGTGGGACAACTGGTCGCCAGCGAGGCCGGGCGCGGACCGGTGGTTATCAGTTCGGTGGATGCCGATTCCCTGCACGTCGATCCCGACAAGCTTGCGCCCCTGGCGCTGTGGCTGGTCGAGGCGGTGACAAACGCCCAGAAGCACGCCTTCGCCGGCAGCGGCGGGGAACTGAAGGTGCGCTTCCGCGTCCAGGGCGAGAAATCGGTTCTGGAAGTCGAGGACAATGGCCCGGGCGCCCAGGCCGGCACCGAGGTCGGGGTGGGCCGCACCCTGATGAGCGCCTTCGCCAAACAGCTGCGCGGGGAGACCGAGTTCGACACCCCGCCCGGCGGCGGCACCATCGCCCGCATGATCTTCGCCACCCCAGAAGCGCTCGCGCCCGTCGATCCAGCGGACAAGACGCCCGGAACCGCAGCGCTGGCGTCGCGTTGATGAGGCGAGTCCGGCGGAGTTTCACCCCGGCCAACCCTGGAGCTTCCCCTATGCGCAAGATTTTCGTTCTGGTCGCCGCCGCCGCCGCCCTGACCACCGCCGCCTGCAACACCGTTGAAGGCGTGGGCCGCGACACCCAGGCCGCCGGCCAGGCCGTGACCGGCGCCGCCCAAGACGCCAAGAACTAATCGACGGCCGCAGCCCAGGCTGCAGCATTCGACCGGCAAGGCCCCGCATCGTCGGGGCCTTGTTCGTTTCAGGACCGCGATAGGAGCCATCCCGTGAACCACACCGCCCGCGACGCCGGCCTCAAACTCTTGCGCCAGCACGCCCTGATCGCCGGCAAGGCCATTCCGGCCAACGGCGGCGGCATCGCCGTCGATGATCCGGCGACAGGCGATGTGATCGGCCACGTCCCCGATCTGGGCGCCGCCGAGACCGAACAGGCCATCGCGGCGGCGAGCGAGACGTTCAAGACCTGGTCGCGATCCGATCCGCACGCGCGTGCGGCCTTCCTGCGCAAATGGGCGGCGCTGATCGACGACAATCTGGAAGGCCTGGGCGCCCTCATGGCGCTGGAAAACGGCAAGCCGTTCGAAGAGGCCAAGGGCGAGGTCACCTACGCCAACGGCTTCCTGAAATGGTTCGCCGGCCAGGCCGAACGGTTGATCGGCGAGACTCAGGACAGTCCGCTGGGACATCTGATCCTGACCTATCGCGAGGCGGTCGGGCCATGCGCCCTGATCACGCCCTGGAACTTCCCCGCCGCCATGCTGACGCGAAAGCTGGGGCCGGCGTTCGCGGCAGGCTGCACCGCCGTGGTCAAGCCGGCCAGCCAGACGCCGTTCACCGCCATCGCTCTGGCCGAACTGGCCTATGAAGCCGGCCTGCCGAAAGGCGCCCTGTCGATCGTCACCGGGGACGCCGCCACCATCGGCAAGGTGCTGACCGACAGCCCGGACATCCGCAAACTGTCCTTCACAGGTTCGACCGGCGTGGGCCGCAAGCTGGCCGAGCAATGCGCGGGAACGCTGAAGCGGGTGTCGATGGAGTTGGGCGGCGCGGCGCCGCTGATCGTCTTCGCCGACGCCGATCTCGATCTGGCGGTCGCCGAAACGATCAAGGGCAAGTTCAGGAACTCGGGCCAGACCTGCGTCTGTCCGAACCGCGTCTATGTCGAGCGGTCGGTCGCCGAGACCTATGCCGAGAAACTGGCCGCCGAGGTGGCCAAGATCGTGGTCGGTCCCGCCTTCGACGACGGCGTGAAGGTCGGGCCTCTGATCGAGGACAAGGCCATCGACAAGGTCGAAAAGCATGTGGCGGCGATCAAGGCCGACGGCGGCCGGGTCCTGACCGGCGGGTCGCGCCACGATCTGGGCGGCCGCTTCTTCCAGCCGACCGCGACCCTGGGCGGCGACGACGCCCTGTTCCGCGAGGAAGAGACGTTCGGCCCCATGATCCCCGTCTTCGCCTTCGACACCGAGGACGAGGCGCTGGAGAAGGCCAACGCCAGCGACTATGGCCTCGCCTCCTATCTGTTTACGCGCGATCTGGACCGGGCCATGCGGTTCAGCCGTCGGATCGAGGCGGGGATGTGCGGGGTCAACACCGGCCTGATCTCCACCGCTGTCGCGCCGTTCGGTGGGGTCAAGCAGTCGGGCTATGGTCGCGAAGGCTCGATCCACGGCATCGACGAATATGTGGACGTCAAGACGGTGACGCTGGCGCTGAAATAGCGCCGGGTCGCCGGGCCTGTAATTCGCCGCGCTTCTGCGGCATAAGCCCGCGATGAAGTTCCTCGACCAGGCCAAGATCTATATCCGCTCCGGCAACGGCGGCGCGGGTTCCGTGTCGTTCCGACGCGAGAAATTCATCCCCAACGGCGGGCCGGACGGCGGCGACGGCGGCAAGGGCGGGGATGTCTGGATCGAGGCGGTCGACGGGCTGAACACCCTGATCGACTATCGCTATCAGCAACATTTCAAGGCCCAGACCGGCCACCACGGCCAAGGGCGCCAGATGCACGGCGGCAAGGGCGAGGACGTGCACTTGAAAGTGCCCGTCGGCACCCAGGTGCTGGACGAGGACAAGGAAACGGTCCTGCTGGACATGGACACGCCCGGCAAGATGGAACTGCTGCTGAAAGGCGGCAACGGCGGCTGGGGCAATGTGCGCTTCAAGGGGCCGACCAACCAGGCGCCGACCTACGCTAACCCTGGCCAGGACGGTCAGGAACGCTGGATCTGGCTGCGGCTGAAGCTGATCGCCGACATCGGTCTGGCGGGCCTGCCCAATGCCGGCAAATCGACCTTCCTGTCGGCCGCCAGCGCCGCCAAGCCCAAGATCGCCGACTATCCCTTCACCACCCTGGCCCCGAACCTGGGGATGGTAGACCTGTCGCCGTCCGAGCGTTTCGTCATCGCCGACATTCCCGGTCTGATCGAAGGCGCCAGCGAAGGCGCGGGACTGGGCACGCGGTTCCTGGGCCATGTCGAACGCTCGGCCAGCCTGATCCACCTGATCGACGGCACCCAGGACGACGTGGTCGAGGCCTACCGCATCATTCGGGGGGAGCTGGAAGCCTATGGCGAGGGTCTGGCGGACAAGGCCGAGATTCTGGCCCTGAACAAGATCGACGCCCTGACGCCCGAGGCGCGCGAGGAGAAGGCCGCTGAACTGGAGGCCGTCGCCGGTCGCCGTCCCATGCTGGTGTCCGGCGTGTCGGGCGAGGGCGTGCCCGCCCTGCTTCGCGCCGCCTGGGCCGAGGTGAAGAAGACACGCGGCGCCCTGGCCGGCGACAGCGACGCGGACCAGATCAGCGGCTGGCAGCCCTGATCAGGCCTCCGCTTCGGGCACCGGTTTGGGCTTGCGGCGGGTCGATTTCGGTTTGTCGGTCGTCTTGCTCTCGTTCGCATAGGGCTCGCCGTCGCCCGACAGCAGGATCGCCATCCAGCGCGAGCCCTTGAACTCGGCCAGGATCGCCATGGCCATGACCGCCAGCGGCGTGGACAGGAACATGCCGACCACGCCCCACAGCTTGCCCCAGAACGCCAGGGCCAGCAGCACCACGACCGGGTCGATATTCTGGTTGTCGCCCTGCATGCGCGGCTGGATGAAGTTGCCGACGACGAACAGGATCACCTGCAACCCGACCAGCAGGATGGCGGCGGGCCAGTAACTTTCGAACTGGACGAGGGCGAACAGAGGCGGCGCAAGGCCCGCGACCGCCCCGCCCAGCACGGGAATAAAGCCGACAATGAAGATGACGAAGGTCCAGAACTCGGCGTTCTGAAGCCCGACGGCCCGCATCAGGATCCAGGCGACGACGCAGATCATCGCGCCGGTCACCGACTGCACCCAGATATAGCCCTCGACCCCGCCGCGCACGCGCTGGAACACCGCGACCGCCTCGTCGCGCTGGGCTTCGGACGGGAACATGGCGACGATCTTGCGCCGGAAGCCGACCTGCGAGGCCAGCAGAAAGCCCAGATAGATCAGGACGAAGAAGGCGCCCGAGGCGATGCCCTGCACCTGGAAAGCCATAGAAGTCAGCCAGCCGCGAACATCGACGCCGTTGATCAGGTCCTGCGCCGTTGGCGGATTGGCCAGGCGCACCAGCCCATAGGCGTCGCGAATGATCTGATCGATGCGCGGGCCGATGTTCTGGGACACGCCGGACGCTTCGCCGAAGAAGCCCGCCGCCCCGTTCACGATGATGGCGATGGACGCGAAGAAGGCCAGCACCACCAGCGTCAGGGCCGCGATTCCAGCCATGCGGCTGTTCAATGGCGTACGCGCCTCGACCGACCGCTTCACCCCGTCGATCATGATCAGGAGAAAGATGGCCATCGCCAGCGGCGTCAGGATGTCCCGCAGCCAGTAGATCGCCGCCCCGGCCGCGACCGTGGCGATGACGCCGAGGGCATTGCGAGCGGCGACCGAAGACGGCGTGGCGATGGGGTTTTTCATGATCGTGTTGTCGAACCGCCCGCCGTCGCCGTCAATCGCTGTTCCGAGCGCGCAGGGAACGCGCTAGACCTTTGCCGGAGACGCCATCGGAGACCCCAATGCCCGACGCCCTGCCCGGCCTGTTCCTCGGCCAGTCCGACGCCGCCCAGCCGGAAAACCTGCTGTTCAACCGCGCCAACCGCCACGGCGTCGTCGCCGGTGCGACCGGGACAGGCAAGACGGTCACGCTGCAGATCATGGCCCAGGGCTTTTCCGACGCCGGGGTGCCGGTCTTCTGCGCCGATGTGAAGGGCGACCTGTCGGGCATCTCCCAGGTCGGTGCGCCCAACGAGAAGCTGGTCGCCCGCGCGACGGAGATGGGCCTGACCCTGACGCCGCGCGCCGCCCCGACCGTCTTCTGGGACCTGTATGGGCAGAAGGGACATCCGATCCGGACCACCGTGTCGGAAATCGGCCCCGTGTTGATGGCGCGGATGCTGAACCTGAACGACGTGCAGGAAGGCGTGCTGACCGTCGTCTTTCACGTCGCGGACAAGGAGGGTCTGCTGCTGCTGGATCTGGACGATCTGAGGAGCCTGCTGGTCTATGTGGGCGAGAACGCCGAGCGGATCGGGCGCGAGGTCGGCAACGTCGCCCCCGCCTCCATCGCCGCCATCCAGCGTGCACTGTTGCAGATCGAGCAGCAGGGCGGCGACGCCTTCTTCGGCGAACCGGCGCTGAAACTGGAAGACATGATCCGCGTCGGCCTGGACGGCCGTGGCCAGGTCAATGTGCTGGATTCGACCCGGCTGATGAACAGTCCGCGCCTGTATGCGGCCTTCCTGCTGTGGCTGCTGTCGGAACTGTTCGAACAGCTTCCCGAGGTGGGCGATCCGGAAAAGCCGCGCCTGGTCTTCTTCTTCGACGAGGCGCATCTGCTGTTCAACGACGCCCCACGCGCCCTGCTGGAAAAGGTCGAACAGGTCGTACGGCTGATCCGATCCAAGGGCGTCGGGGTCTATTTCGTGACGCAAAACCCTGCCGATATTCCCGACAGCGTGCTGGCCCAGCTGGGCAACCGCATCCAGCACGCGCTGCGCGCCTATACGCCGTCCGAGCAGAAGGGGCTGAAGGCCGCCTCGCAGAGTTTCCGCGCCAACGCCGCCTTCGACACAGCCGAGGCCATTCAGGGTTTGGGCGTGGGCGAGGCCCTGGTGTCCGTGCTGGACGAAAAGGGCGCGCCGACCATCGTGGCCCGCACCAAGATCCGCCCGCCGGCCTCGCGCCTGGGTCCGGCGACCGATACCGAGCGCGCCGCCGTCATGGCCGCCAGCCCGGTGCGGGGCCTTTATGAGCAGGTGCTGAACCGCGAATCCGCCGCCGAAATCCTGGCCAATCGCCACAGCGCCGCCGATCAGGCTGAACTCCAGGCCAAGGCGCAGGCCGAGGCCGACAAGGCCGCCGTCGCTCAGGCCAAGGCCGATCAGAAGGCCGCCGAGGCGCGGGCGAAGGCTCAAGCCCAGGCCGAAGCGCGGGCGGCGCGCGAGGCCGCAAGGCCCGCGCGTCGGTCCACCCGCGAAACCCCGGTCGAGGCGCTGACCAAGTCGGTCCTGCGCACGGCCGGATCGACCCTGACCCGCGAACTGATGCGCGGTCTGCTGGGCGGGCTGAAGCGGCGCTAGGTTCCGCTCGGGTCTTGCAACGGGGCGGGGGCGAGCGCATCTCCCGCCCATGTTCATCCAGACCGAACCCACGCCCAATCCGAACGTGCTGAAGTTCCTGCCCGGCCGCGACGTGTCGCCGACCGCCGCGCTGGAATACCGCACCATCGACGAGGCGACGGCCTCTCCGCTGGCTGAGGCCTTGTTCGAGCTGGAAGGCGTCGATGGCGTCTTCTTCGGCGCGGACTATGTTTCGGTGACCCGCCAGCCGCAGGGTCCGGAATGGTCCGAGATGAAGGCGCCGATCCTGGGCGTCGTCATGGATCACTTCGTCTCGGGTCAGGCGCTGACGCGCGGCGCTGGCGGCGAAACCGACGGCCATGCCGAGGACGACAGCGAGATCGTCGCCGAGATCAAGGCCCTGCTGGACAGCCGCATTCGCCCCGCCGTGGCCCAGGACGGCGGCGATATCCTGTTCGATTCCTTTGACGAGGCGACCGGCGTTCTGAACCTGCGGATGCGCGGCGCCTGCGCCGGCTGTCCGTCGTCGTCGGCGACCTTGAAGGCTGGGGTCGAGCAGATGATGCGCCACTATGTGCCGGAGGTTACGCGGGTCGAGCAGACCCTCTGATCCGGACGCGGTGGCGGTTCTGCAACGCGCCGCCTAGAAGACGCCCATGAGACTTCTGGTGATCGATACGGCGCTCGGCGCCTGCACGGCGGCGGTGTTCGAGGACGATCGCGCGCTCGCCTTGCGCTTTGAGCCGATGACCAAGGGGCACCAGGAACGGATCGGCGGCCTGGTGCGCGACGTCATGGCCGAGGCGGGCGGCGGTTTCGACAGCCTGGACCGGATCGGCGTCACGGTCGGACCGGGCTCGTTCACCGGTCTGCGCGTCGGTCTGGCCTTTGCCCAGGGTCTGGGCGCGGCGCTGGATCGGCCGGTCGTGGGTCTGTCGGCGCTGGACGCCCTCGCCGCCTCGGCCACCAATCAAGACGGCCCCATTGCAGCCCTGATCGATGCGCGGCGCGGTCAGGTCTATGCGCGGCTCTTGGCCGACGGTGGGCCGCTTGGCCCCGATGAAGCGTTGTCGCTGGAAGAGACCGCGCGGCGGATCGCCGAAATCGGATCGGGCGTCGCCCTGGTCGGCAATGGCGCGGCGGTCGTGACCCAGGCCTTTCCCGACCTGACCTTCGCTCATCTGGACGACCGGGTCGCGCCGTCGCCGGAGGCGCTGGCGCGACTGGCCGCCGCCGTCGATCCGGCGACCCATCCGCCCCGTCCGCTCTATCTGCGCGCGCCCGACGCCACGCCGCCCAGCCGCCTGCCGGGCCAGCCGCGCCAGCCTGCGTCATGACGGCGGCGGACCCCGCCTCACTCGCCGCCCTTCACGCCCAGGCCTTTGCCCCGCCGTGGGGCGCCGACACCTTCGCCGATCTGCTGTCGCAGCCGGGGGTGCTGGCGGTCAGCGAGCCCGACGGCTTCATCCTGATCCGGACCGTGGTCGACGAGGCGGAAATCCTGACCCTGGCCGTGGCGCCGAGCGCGCGCCGCCACGGACTGGGACGACGTCTGGTCGAGGCGGCGGCCGTCGCTGCGGTCCAGGCCGGCGCGACGCGGCTGTTCCTGGAGGTCGCCGACGACAATATCGCCGCGCGCGGTCTGTATGAGCGGACCGGGTTCGATCCGATCGGTCGCCGCAAAGCCTATTATGCGGGCGCCGACGGATCGCGGACCGATGCGCTGGTGATGAGCCGCGACCTCTATGCGCCTCACGCCAACCTGACGCTTCCCTGATGCGATCCAAGCCCCTATTCTAGGCGCATGGACCGGATCGAAAAACTCTGCGCCGAGCGCGGCATGCGTATGACCGAACAGCGCCGGGTGATCGCCCGGGTGCTGTCCAACGCCGCGGACCACCCGGACGTCGAGGAGCTGTATCGCCGCGCCTCGGCCATCGATCCGCACATCTCCATCGCCACCGTCTATCGCACCGTGCGCCTGTTCGAAGAGGCGGGCGTGGTCGAGAAGCATGATTTCGGCGACGGCCGCAGCCGCTATGAAGAGGCCGGCGACGATCACCACGACCACCTGATCGACACCAAGTCGGGCGAGGTGATCGAATTCTTCGACGCCGAGATCGAGCGGCTGAAGAACGAGATCGCGGAACGGCTGGGCTTCCAGCTGATCGGCCACAAGCTGGAGCTCTACGGCGTTGCGATCGAGGGCGCCGAGCCGTCCAAGCGCGAAGGCCTGATCTTCACCCGCCATGCGGCGCGGGTCGATCCCGCCGATGTGGATGCGGGCTGACGCTCGGCTTGTCGCGGCGCTTGCGGGCGATCATAAGCCCACGATGACCGAGACCCTGGTTCCTCAAGTCGAGACGGCGCCCCAAAAACGTCTGTTCATCAAGACCTACGGCTGTCAGATGAACGTCTATGACTCCGAGCGCATGGCCGATGTGCTGCGCCCGCTGGGCTATGGCGTCACCGACGACGTGAAAGCCGCCGACTTCGTCATCCTCAACACCTGCCACATCCGCGAGAAGGCGGCTGAGAAGATCTACTCCGAGCTCGGCAAGCTGCGCGAGATGCGCGACATCCGGCGCGAGACCGGCGGGGACCTGACCATCGCCGTCGCCGGCTGCGTCGCCCAGGCCGAGGGCGAAGAGATCATGCGGCGTCAGCCGGCGGTCGATATCGTCGTCGGTCCCCAGGCCTACCACCAACTGCCCGAACTGCTGACCCGCACGGCGCGGGCGCGGGGCGAGCGGATCGGCGCCGACTTCGCTCCTGACGACAAGTTCGACGCCCTGCCTGCAGCCCGCTTCACCGAGGGGCCGACCGCCTTCCTGACGGTGCAGGAGGGTTGCGACAAGTTCTGCACCTTCTGCGTGGTGCCCTATACGCGCGGCGCCGAATGGTCGCGGCCGATGGCGGCGGTCCTGGAAGAGGCGCGACAACTGGCGGATCGGGGCGTGCGCGAGGTCACCCTGCTGGGCCAGAACGTCAACGCCTATGACGGCGAGCGGCCGGACGGGCGAAAGGCGACCCTGGCCGAACTGGCCTATGCCCTGGCCGAGATCCCCGGCCTGGACCGCATCCGCTATACGACCAGCCATCCCAACGACATGGCCGATGAGTTGATCGCCGCGCATGGCGATCTGGACGCCCTGATGCCCTATCTGCACCTTCCGGTTCAGGCGGGGTCGGATCGGATCCTGCGGGCGATGAACCGCAAACACGGGCGTCAGACATATTTCGACCTAATCGACCGGATCCGCGCTGCACGACCGGACATCGCCATCGCCGGCGACTTCATCGTCGGCTTCCCCGGTGAGACGGATCGGGAGTTCGAGGACACGCTCGATCTGGTGCAGCGTGTGAACTACGCCGGGGCCTTCGCCTTCGCCTATTCGCCGCGACCGGGCACGCCGGCGGCGGGCATGGGCAAACAGCTCGAGCCGGACGTTGTCAAGGATCGACTGCATCGCCTGATCGCCCTGCTGACGGAACAGCAGACCGCCTTCAACGCGGCGCAGGCTGGACGGACGCTGAACGTGCTGTTCGACAAGCCGGGACGGCACGGCCACCGTCGCCAAGCGATCGGTCGATCCCCATATCTTCAATCGGTCCACGTCGATGACGCGGATCATCTGATCGGGCAGATCGTTCCGGTCGAGATCATCGCCGGCCAGCAGAACAGTCTGTCAGGCCGGCTCATAGCAGACGGGCTCAGGCAGCCGGGTCGCGCAGGCTCGGCGACAGCCCAAAAAGAAAAGGCCGCTTGATGGCGCGTGAGTCTGAATTCGTCCCCTTGAACGATGCCGAACTGCGGGCGGTCATCGGGCCGAACAGTCGCCACGTCGCCCTGATCGAGGACGCCTTCAAGGTGCTGGTCGAGGCCCCGGGCGGCGGGGTCTCCGTAAACGGCGGCGCCCGCGACCGCACGGACGCCCGCCAGGTGATCGAGGATCTGGCCAAGCGCGCGGCCCTAGGCGCCGAAGTCACCGAGGCCGACGTGCGCGCGGCCCTGGGACAGGCGCGCGGCGGTCGCGGCACGCCGGGCATGGCGGCGGCGGGCGTGTCTCTGCCGGGCGGCAAGCGCGGCGCCATTGTGCCGAAGACCAAGGCGCAGGCCGCCTATCTGGACATGCTGGGACGGTGCGAACTGAGTTTCGGCGTCGGCCCGGCGGGCACCGGCAAGACCTTTTTGGCGGCGGCCTATGGCGCATCGCTGCTGCGGCGGGGGCAGGTGGACCGGCTGGTCATCACCCGCCCGGCGGTCGAGGCGGGCGAGAAGCTGGGCTTCCTGCCCGGCGACCTGAACGAAAAGGTCGATCCCTATCTGGCGCCGATCTGGGAGGCGCTGAACGACATTCTGGGCGCCGAGGACGTGCAGCGTCGCCGCGACAAAGGCGAGATCGAAGCCGCCCCGATCGCCTTCATGCGCGGCCGTACGCTCAGCCACGCCTTCGTCATCGTCGATGAAGCCCAGAACACCAGCCGCCTGCAGATGAAGATGGTGCTGACGCGCCTGGGCGAGGGCGCGCGGATGGTGGTGACGGGCGACCCGTCGCAGATCGACCTGCTGAACCCGCGCGACTCCGGTCTGGCTCACGCCCTACGGATCTTGGACGGGGTTCAGGGCGTCGGCATCCTGAAGTTCGAGGCGTCCGACGTGGTGCGTCACGCCATGGTCGAGCGGATCGTGCGCGCCTATGACGCCGACGCCGCAAAAGGCCGTCCGACCCCGGACCTCGAAGACCCCGCATGATCGAGATTGAAGTCGAGGCCGAGGCCTGGACCAGCGCCCTGCCAGGTGCCGAGGCCGTCGTCGAACGCGCGGCGCAGGCCGCGCTGGGCACGGTGGAGGGCGACATCGTCGTCCTGCTGACTGACGACGCCGCCGTGCGCGAGCTGAACGGCCGGTTTCGCGACAAGGACAGGCCGACCAATGTCCTGTCCTTCCCGGCGCCGGAGAACGCCTTTCCGCATCTGGGCGACATCGTTCTGGCTTTCGGCGTCTGCGCGACTGAGGCCGAGGCGCAGGGTAAGACCCTGGCCGATCATCTGAGCCATCTGGTCGTCCACGGCGTGCTGCACCTCTTGGGCCGCGACCACGAAGACGACGCCGAGGCCGAGGAGATGGAGGCCGAGGAGCGCGAAATCCTGGCCCAGATCGGCGTCGCCGACCCCTATATCGCCAAGCAGGACTGACCCGATGTTTCCCGACGCTCTGCTGGACCGTTTGGCGGCCCCGATCCGCGCCCTGCCTGACAGGAAGCGCGCCCTGACCTGGCGGCTGATCCGCATTGTTCTGGCGCTGCTGGCCGGCGCAGGGACGGCCCTCGCTCATCCGCCGTTCGGAGTGCTGATCGGGCTTCTGGGTTACCCGCTGCTGATGATCCTGTCCGAGCGGTCCGACACGACGCGCGGCGCCTTCTGGATGGGGTGGCTGGCGGGGTTTGCCTATTTCTTTGTCGGGTGCTGGTGGGTGGCCGAGGCGTTCTTCGTCAATCCCGAACAGGCGTGGATGGCGCCGTTTGCGGCCAGCCTGCTGCCGGCGGGCCTGGGGCTGTTCTGGGGGACGGCCTGCGCCCTCTATCGCAGGTTCGCGCCGCTTGGCGCCGTGCGGGTGCTGCTGTTCGCCGCCCTGTTCTGCGCCGCCGAATGGTTGCGGGGTCATGTGCTGACGGGCTTTCCGTGGAACCCGGCCGGCGCGACCTGGCGCGCGGGCGGCGGCATGTCCCAGTTCGCCTCGGTCGTCGGCGTCTATGGGCTGAGCCTGGTCACGGTCGCGGCCACAGCGGCTTTCGCGCCTTTGATCGGGCCGGGCGATAAGCGCAGCCGCCTGATCTCCGCAGGCCTGGGCGCCCTGGCCCTGATCGCCGTCGGCGGCTTCGGCGCCGTCAGGCTGGCGCAGTCGGATCTCCAGTTCACCGACACGGTCGTCCGTCTGGTTCAGGCCGATGTGAAGCAGGAAACCAAATGGTCGCCCGAGGCCTATCGCTCCATCGTCGATCGCTATGTCACCCTGACGGGTCAGGCGTCGGCGCGCACGCCCAATGTCGTGGTCTGGCCTGAAGGCGCCCTGCCCGCCTCGGCCAACGACGTCTTCGCCTCAGCCGACGCCCAGGCCATCGCGGGCGCCCTGCGTCCCGGACAGACCTTGCTGATGGGCCTGGCGCGCGGCGAGCCGGACCTGACCGCGCCCGAGGGCGCACGCTATTACAACAGCCTGTTCGCTCTGGCCGACGAAGGCGGGGCGGGACTGAGGGTCGCCGCCGTCTATGACAAGCACCGGCTGGTGCCGTTCGGCGAGTACCTGCCTCTAGGGTCGATCATGACCTCCATCGGCCTGCGCAGCCTGGTGCACATGCCCAGCGACTTTTCCGCCGGACCGACACCGGCGCCGATCTCTGTTCCCGGCGCCCCGCCGGCGCAGGTGTTGATCTGCTACGAGAGCCTGTATCCCGGCTTCACCCCGGGCGCAGCCGGGCGGCCCGAGTGGATCGTCAATGCGTCCAACGACGCCTGGTTCGGCGCGACCTCGGGCCCGCGCCAGCATCTGAACCTGGCCAGCTATCGCGCCATCGAGACCGGCCTGCCCATCGCGCGGGCCACCCCGACCGGGATTTCGGCCATGATCGACCCGTGGGGCCGGATCGTCGCGGGCCAACGGCTGGAGCCGGGCGTCATGGGCGTCATCGACGCCGCCCTGCCCCGTCCGACGGGTGTCACACCCTACGGTCGATTTGGCGACTGGCCGTTCTTCCTGGCTGCGCTGACCGCGTTCCTCCTATCCTTGTGGCCGTTGATTTTACGATCTAGGGTTCGCTCGAATCAGTTGGCGATCTGAAGCAGGGGAACCCGGATGGCGCGTGACAAGGACGAGGATCCGCATCCCGTCGATCGCCATGTCGGCCGTCGCGTTCAGGAAAAGCGTCTCGACCTTGGCCTGACCCAGACCGCCCTGGCCAAGGCCGTCGGCGTCAGCTTCCAGCAGGTGCAGAAGTACGAAAAGGGCACGAACCGCGTCTCGGCCTCGAAACTGTTCGAAATGGCCGAGTTCATGAAGGTCGGCATTCCCTTCTTCTTCGACGGCTACAGCAGCGCGACGGTCGGCGTCGCCGAAGAGGCGCCCGCCTTCGACCACGAGCACCGTCCGACCAAGACCAGCGTCGAGATCACCCGCCTGGCGCCACGCCTGCCCGCGCGTAAGCAGAAGCTGATCCTGGACATGATGCGGGATATGCTGGGCGACAACGACGCCCAGAACTGAGGTCTAGCCGACCGCGACGATCTCGGCCGACTGACCGGCCACGGTCACCTCGTCGCCGACCCTTTTGCCCATGACGGCGCGGGCGAGGGGCGAGACATGGCTGACCGAGCCTGCGGCCGGATCGGCCTCGTCCTCGCCGACGATGCGCCAGGTTTGGGCGCGTCCATCCTCGCGCTCGATGGAGACCGAACCCCCGAACCGCACGGCCCCATCGTCCTCGGTCGGCGCGATCAGTTGGGCCGAGGCGCGCCGTGCGGACCAGTAGCGGAGATCCCGCGTCGCCCGCGCCATGGCGGTGCGGTCGCTCTCGATCGAGCCTTGCACCTGGGCGGCGGTATAGGCGGCGCGGGCCGAGGCCAGTTCGGCCTCGATCGCGGCCAGCCCCTCGGGCGTAACCAGATTAGGATGGGGCGAGATCGGGCGGTCCGCCAGGTCGGCGGCGGTGGCTTCCAGATCTTCTTCGCGGGTGAAGGCAACGCTCATGGTCGGGAACATAGCGATGACGGCGCCTATAGCCAGCGCGACAGCAACCGGGCAAAGCGGGTCGATGATGACATCGCCCCGTCAGGTTCATGTGATCGGCGCCGGTCCCGCCGGATTGATGGCGGCCGAACGGCTGGCGCAGGCAGGGGCGGCGGTCGTGGTGCACGACCGCATGCCGTCTGTGGCCCGCAAGCTGCTGATGGCCGGACGCGGCGGGCTGAACCTGACCCATTCGGAACCGCTGGACCGGTTCATGACCCGCTATGGCCCGGCCCAGCCGACGGCCGCCGCCTGGATCGACCGGTTCACGCCTGCCGACCTGACCGACTGGGTCAAGGCCCTGGGGCAGGAAACCTTCGTCGGCTCAAGCGGGCGGGTGTTTCCGAAGGCCATGAAGGCGTCGCCGCTGGTGCGGGCCTGGCTGGCGCGGCTGGAGGCCCAGGGCGTGCAGATCCGCACGCGCTCGCGCTGGAGCGGTTGGCGCGACGGCGCGCTGGTGTTTGAGACGCCGGACGGGGAGCGACTGGAACGGCCCGACGCCGTGGTCCTGGCGCTGGGCGGCGCCAGCTGGCCGCGTCTGGGTTCGGACGGGGCCTGGGCGCCGTGGCTGGAAGCGCAGGGCGCGTCCGTGTCGCCGTTCCGGCCGGCCAATGTCGGCTTCGACGTGGCCTGGTCGGCGCTGTTCCGTGATCGGTTCGCGGGCCAGCCGCTGAAAGGCGTCGCTGTCACCCATGGCGACCGGACGGCGCGGGGCGAGGCGATGATCGCCCGCTACGGCATCGAGGGCGGCGCCATCTATGCGCTGTCTGCTGCGCTGAGGACGACGGTCGAGACGGCGGGGCGCGCCGAGATCCAGATCGACCTGAAGCCCGATGTGGCGGTCGGAAAATTGACCGACCGCCTGTCGAAGCCGCGCGGCAAGGCCAGCCTGTCGAACCATCTGCGCAAGGTGGTCGGAATGGAGTCGGCCGCCGTCGCCCTACTGTATGAAGCCGGTCCCCTGCCCGCCTCGCCTCGGGCGTTGGCCGAGCGGATAAAGGCCATGCCGCTGACCCTGACCGGCGTTCAGGGACTGGAACGGGCGATCTCCTCGGCGGGCGGCGTCGTATTGGACGGCGTGGACGAACGGCTGATGCTGGCGGCGCGACCGGGTGTCTTCGTCGCCGGCGAGATGCTGGATTGGGAGGCGCCGACCGGCGGCTATCTGCTTCAGGCCAGCTTCGCCTCCGCCGTCGTCGCGGCCGAGGGCGTCATCGACTGGCTCGACAGCCGGGACTGAGAAAGGCAGGGTCGCGCAGTTCGATCAGGAGTATCCGATGCGCCACGCCCTCCCCGCTGTTTCCATCCTCGCCCTGACGATGGCCTGCTCCCCGGCCCTGGCGCAGGTGACGGCGCCGAACATCGACGCCGCGCGGATGAATGAGTCGGTTCGGGTTCTGGCGTCGGACGATTTCGAAGGGCGCGCCCCCGCCTCGGCCGGTGAGGAAAAGACCGTCGCCTGGCTGGTCGAACAGTTCAAGGCGGCGGGAGCCGAGGGCGGCGGGCCGGACGGCGCCTTCGTGCAGGTCGCCCATCTGTCGCGCACGCGCCAGGACGGTCCGGCGACCGTCGTCGCGACCGTTGGCGGCAAGACCATCAGCCTTGAGCGCGGTCCCGACGTTCTGGTGTCCAGCGACCGGCCGACCAACCACATCACGGTGACCGACGCTCCCGTGGTCTTCGTCGGCTACGGCGCAACGGCGCCCGAGCGCCAGTGGGACGATTTCAAGGACATGGACGTGCGCGGCAAGGTCATCGTCGTCTTGGTCAACGATCCCGACTTCCAGGCGCCCGACGGCGATCCGGTCGCGGGCAAGTTCGACGGAAACGCCATGACCTTCTATGGCCGCTGGACCTACAAGTTCCAGGAGGCGGGTCGTCGCGGTGCGGCGGGCGTGCTGGTGGTGCATGAGACGGCCGGCGCGGGCTATCCCTGGTCGACGCTGCAGAACTCATCGGCCGCGCCCAAGTTCGACATCGTGCGCGCCAACCCCGATGCCGAGCGCGCGGCGTTCCAGGGCTGGATCCAGCGCGCCAAGGCGGAAGAGCTGTTCACCGCCGCCGGCCTGGATTTCGCCGCCCTGAAGGACAGCGCGCGCAGCACCGATTTCAAGCCGGTTGTCCTGCCCGGCCTGACGATGAGCGTCGATTTCGGCCAGATCGCAGACAAGGTGGAGACCAAGAACGTCATCGCCCGCATTCCCGGTTCGGAACGCCCGGACGAAACCGTCATGTACGGCGCCCACTGGGACGGCTACGGCGTCGGCACACCGAACGCCCAAGGCGACAAGATCTATAATGCGGCGGTGGACAATGCGACCGGCGTCGCGGCCTTACTGGAACTGGCCCACGCCTTCGCCGAAGGTCCGCGCCCGAAACGATCGGTCGTCTTCGCCGCCTGGTCGGGGGAAGAGGCTGGCCTCTTGGGTTCGACCTATTACGCCGCCAATCCGGTCTGGCCGCTGGAGACCACGGTCGCCAACATCAACGTCGACAGCCTGCTGCCGGGGACAGAGATCGACCCGAACGTGGTCGTCATCGGCAAGAGCAAGAACCAGTTGGATGACATTCTGGCGCGCCATGCGACCGAGACGGACCGCACCCTGATCGCCGATCCGGCGCCCCAGGCCGGGGCCTTCTATCGTTCGGATCATTTCCCCCTGGCGCTGAAGGGGGTGCCGGCCCTGTTCCCGGCGGCGGGCTTCACCGGCGCCAGCGCGGCCAGCCGAGATTACGTCCAGAATCGATATCATCAGCCCGCGGACGAATGGGATTCGAGCTGGACCATGGACGCCGCCGCCGCTGATGTCGCCCTGATCTACGCCGTCGGTCGCGAGCTGGCGGATGGGGACCAATGGCCGGAATGGAACGCGGGCGCCGAGTTCGGCCCGGCGCGGGACGCCTCGAAGGCGTCGCGGCGCTAGAGTTCCAGCTGAAGCTCGGGCGCGGCGGCGGTGGTCGCGGCGCCCAGCGGCAGATGCAGGATGAAGGCGGCGCCCTTGCCCGGCTCGCTTTCGACCTCGGCCCAGCCGCCGTGCAGTTCGACCAAGGCCTTGACCAAGGCCAGACCCACGCCGGGACCGCCGCGCTCGCGCCGCACGAAGCGGTCGAAGACATGGGCCTGCAGGTGATAGGGAATGCCGCGCCCGGTGTCGGACACCGTCAGGCGGATTTCGGACGGGCCGGTCTCGGCCTTCAGCTCCACCGCCCCGCCTTCGGACACGGCGCGCGCCGCGTTCTCCAGCAGATGATCCAGCGCCTGGCCGATGCGGTGTTCGTCGGCACGGATGGGTTTGAGATCGGCGGGACAGGACACGGTCAGGGTGGCGCCGCGCCCCTCGACCCGCGCCCGGACCTTTTCGGCGGCCTGGCTCAATAGGTCGCAGACCCTGAGGTCACCCAGCGACAGCTCCATCTCGCCGGCGTCGATCTGGGCCATGTCCAGCACGTCGTCGATGGAGCGGGCCAGTTGGCTGGCGGCGATGCGAATGGCGCCCGCGTGCTGGCGGCTTCGTTCGGGCAGGTCGCCCATCGTCTCCAGCAGTTCGGAATAGCCGACGATGGTCGTCAGCGGCGTGCGCAGTTCATACGAGACGCTGCCCACGAACTCGCGCTTCAGCGCCTGGCTTTCGGCCAGGGCCTGTTCGCGCTGCACCAGCGCCTGCTCCAGCCCGCGACGCGCGGTCACGTCCGAGAAGGCGACCAGGGTCGCGCCGTCCGGCAGGGGACGGGTCTGCCAGGCGGCGACGCGACCGTCCACGGTCCGGCCCTCTCCAGAGATGGCGACGCGGCTTTCGGGATCGGGATCGGCGACGCGCGCCTTCAACCCCAGCCACAGGGCGGGATCGGGCAGCACGGCCTTGCACAGTTCGGCCAGGGCGTCGAAATCCGAGGCCGTGGCGATCTTGTCCGCCGACAGGTTCCAGAAGGTCTCGAACGCCTCATTGTGCAGGCGCAGTCGGCCGTCGGAGCCGAACACCGCGACCGCATCGTTCAGCTTGTCCAGCGTCGCGCGCTGAACCTGAATCTGGGCGTTGAAGCGGCTGCGCAGCTTCAGCTCGTCGGTGATGTCCGAGAAGATCAGCAGAATGCCGCCCAGCGGGTGCGGCTGGCGCACGACGCGCAGGGTGCGCCCGTCCGGCAGGGACCAGCTGTCGTCCGGCGAAGCCTCCGACGCGCCGTAGAACTCCAGCTCACGCGCCTTCCAGCCGGCGTAGTCGACGACCTCGGGCAGGCTGCGACGCTGGCGCAGACGGTCCAGCAGTTCGGCATGGGTCGGACGTTCGTCCAGCCAGGCCGCGTCGATGTCGAACAGCGTCTGGAAGGCGGTGTTATGGAAGGCCAGCCGCTTTTGCGGGCCGAAGATGGCGACGGCGTCGGCCAGGTGGTTCAACGTCTCGTCATGCGCGTCGACGTGGCGGCGCAGGGTGTCGCGCGTCTCTTCCGCCTCGGTCACCTCGATGGCGAAGGCGGTGACGGCGCCGCCGCCCGCCGGCTCGGCGATGATGCGCCAGGCGCGCCGCGCACCCCCGCCGGTCGTCCAGCGGAAGCCCTCCTGTCGCACGCCCAGCCGTGCGGCCTCGGCGACCAGGGCGTCGGCGCCGCGGTCGAAGGACACGCCCTTTTCGACGGCGTCGTCGATGCTCTCGGCATTGGTCTCGTTCAGCCAGGCGCGGTTGGCCCAGGCCATCTTTCCGGTCCCGTCCACGACCCAGGTCGGGGTCGGCGAGGCGTCGCCCAGCAGGGCCAGCCCGCTTTCTGTCGCATCCGCTCCGGTCAGGGTGAAGCGCGAGGCGGGCGACAGCCGCAGCCAGGCGGAACCGCCCGCGACCCGTCCCTCGATCCGCCAAGGCTCTACATCGTCCAGCGCGACCAGACCTTCGAACGCCTGACCTTCGAAAACCAGGGCGTCGATCAGGGCGCCGTGGGTGATCCGGAGTTTGTTCAGGACGGCGGCGCCGGCCTCGGCGTCCTCACCCGCCAGCCGCGCGATCAGTTCGGCCGAACCGATCGGCAGACCGGCCGCCTGCCCGTCCGGCGTCAGGGCCAGGCTGACGTCGTCGAAGGCCCGCAGCATGGCGTCATGGCGGCTGAGGTCGGCCAGGGCCTCGACCCGCTCGCGCTCGGCGGCGACGGCGGTCTCATGCAACCGCCCACGCAGCAGCAAGGCCCAGGCGCTGACGGCCATGGCCAATCCGGCTGCGCCCGCTGTGGCGACATAGGCGATGTCGGCCTCGGCCATTCGTGTCCCTGGAGAAGAGTCTCAGCCCCGATTCGCTAACCATACTCCAAGCGCGCGAAAAAGCGGCAGTCTCGTAATCGCGTCATCGCGCCCCGTTGCGGCAGAGCGTCGGGGCTGTGATATCGCGGACATGACCGACCCGATCGCCCCCTCTCTCGACGACTTCGCCCGCCTGGCGCAGGAGGCGTTCGACGCCCTGCCCGGACCGTTCAAAGATGCGGCGGGCGAGGTGGTCATCCGCATCGACGACTTCGCCGACGAGGCGACCTTGGCCGAGATGGAGATCGAGGATCCGTTCGAGCTGACGGGCCTGTATCACGGCGTGGACATCGGCCGGCGCGACAGCCTGGGCCCGGCGGCCGAGCCGTCGCGGGTCTTCCTCTATCGCCGTCCCATACTGGACGAATGGTGCGAGCGCGGCGACGTGGGGATCGGCGAACTGATCGCCCACGTCCTGATCCACGAGATCGGCCACCACCTGGGCCTGTCGGATGACGACATCCACGCCATCGAGGACGACGCGGACTGATGTCTTATTTGGTCGCCGGATAGGGCGTCGTCACCGCGCCGGAGATCATGCCAGGGATAGCCTCGCCCAGGCCCAGCAGGATGAACTGGATCGCCAGGGCGCACAGGATCAGGCCCAGCACCTTGACGATGATCGCCATGCCGACCTCGCCCAGCAGGCGGCTGAGCGACCCGGTCAGGGCGAAACAGACGAAGGAGACGGCGCAGGCCGCCGCGATCGCGACCAGCGAGCCCATGGTCCCGGCATAGCCCAGCTTGGCCGCCTCGCCCGCCTGGATGATCACCGCTGAAATGGCGCCGGGGCCGATCATCAGCGGAATGGCGAAGGGCACGACCAGGCGCTGGAACCGCCTGCGGGCATAGCCGCGCACGTCCTTGGAGTCCGCCAGCGCATCCTTGTCAGCGAACATGGCCAGGAAGTCGCCGCGCGCCATGTCCAGCCCCAGGAACAGCAGCAGTATGCCGCCCGCAATGCGGAACGCCGCCAGCGAAATGCCGAAGAACTGCAACAGGCCCAGACCCGTGAACAGGAAGAAGGCCAGGAAAACGGCGGCGAAGGCGCAGATCAGGGCCGAGACAGAAATCCGCTGACGCAGGGTCGCCCCGGCCGTCGCGGCGGCGAAGATCGGCAGATTGCCGATCGGGTCCAGCAGGGCGAACAGGGTCACGAACAGGTTGACACCCAAATCGACTGCGTTCATCGCCTGCCCTCGCCCTCAATCCATCACGCCGCCCTGCCGACGCGCCCTCGTGTCCGGCATAGCCGCTCAGCGCGAGTCCGTCGATGACCGATCCCCAAACCGCCTCCGATCGTGCGCCCGACGAGCGGATCATCTGCGCCCTGGACGTGCCGACGACGGCCGAGGCCGCGGCTCTGGCTGAGCGGATCGGCGATGCGATCGGCTTCTACAAGGTCGGACTGCAACTGTTCGCGGTCGACGGCATGGCGCTGGCGCGGGAACTGAAGGCGCAGGGGCGAAAGATCTTCCTGGACTGGAAGCTGCACGACATCGGCGCGACCGTGGAGAAGGCGACGGCCAATCTGGCGGGCGCGGATTGTGACCTGCTGACGGTGCATGCGCGGCCCCAGGTCATGGCGGCGGCGGCGCGGGGCGCCGCGGGGTCGAAGATGAAGGTGCTGGGGGTTACGGTCCTGACCAGCCTGACGGCCGAGGATCTGACCGCCGACGACCACAGCCTGTCGCCGGCCGATCTGGTCGAGCGGCGCGTGCGGCAGGCGCTGGAGGCCGGGATCGACGGCGTCGTCTCCAGCCCGCATGAGGCGGCGCGTGCTCGTGCGTTGGCGGTCGAGGCGGGCCGGCCCGACTTCCTGATCGTCACGCCCGGCGTGCGACCCGTCGGCGCCGCGCTGGACGATCAGGCGCGAGCGGCGACGCCACAGGCGGCGCTTGAAGCCGGCGCGACCCATCTGGTCATCGGTCGGCCGATCACGGCGGCGAGCGATCCGCGCGCGGCCGCGCAAGAGATCGCACAGCAGATCGCCCTGATCTGAGACAGACCAGGGCGACCGTTCGTCTTCGGTTGTTTTCGCGCGAGGCGATCAGCCGCGCTCGCCCGGCTCCTGGGCGTAGCCGTGACGCGGCGGGGCGTGGGGCGCAGGCGCCTCGGGCGGCGGCAGGTCGCCGTAGTAGCCCGACGGCGGCGGGGGCGGAGGCGGCGGCGGCGGGGCCGTGTTCACCTCCGGCGGCGCGACATAGACCTGGGCCGGGGCGACATTGACCGGCGCGGACTGCACATAGACCGGCGACTGATCGACATAGACCGGGCCGCCGACCTCTACCTGGGCGGGCGCGACATTGACTTGGGCCGGAGCGACCTGGATGTGTTGCGGGCCGATATTGACGGGCGCCGACTGCACATAGACCGGGGCCTGATCGACATAGACGGGCGGGCCGACATCGACCTGGGCCGGAGCCAGATTCACCTGCGACGGAGCCACCTGAACGCGTTGCGGGCCGATGTTCACCGGCGGCGCCTGCACATAGATGGGCGGCTGTTCGATATAGGTGGGCGGTCCCATCTCGATCTGGGGCGGCGCCATGCTGACCTGGGACGGCGCGACATAGATGCGCTGCGGCGCGATCTGGACGGGCGGCGCCTGGACATAGACCGGCGGCTGATCCACGTAATGCTGCTCATAGCGGTGTTCGTAGCGGACCGGTGGACGGCAGTTGCAGTCGACCGGACGGCCCGGATACGGACGCCAGCCGATATAGTCACGGCCGAAGCCATAGACAGGATAGCCCACCGGAGCGCTGACCGGAGGACGACCCACCAGAACCGAGGTCGCGCTGACGCCGCCGACATAGCCGCCGCCGTAATAGCCGTCCGAATAGCCGCCGCTTCCGACATAGGTGGTGCCGCCGCCGACATAGCCGCGCTGGAAGCTGGACGAACTGGAATAGGACCGGGCGCTGCTCGCCGAATAGCTGGAGGCGCTCGCATAGGCGTTGGCGTTGGCATTGGCGTAGGCGCCGCCGTTCACGTTCACATTGACGTTGTGGTTGGCGTTGTAGTTGCCGCCGCCGTAGTGACCGCCGCCGCCGCATCCCCCGCCGCAGCCGCCGCCGGGGTGGCCCCCGCCATAACCTCCGTGACCGGGACCACCGGCCAGAGCGGGCGCTGCGGAGAGCAGCAGAGCCGCCGACGCGGCGGTAAGTATCGACTGTATCGTCACGGGACAGACTCCTCTGAGTTGTCCCATGACTGGCAAGTCCGGCGCCTGTTTCTTAAGGCGTGGTTAACCTTTGCGCCCGTCGCAGCAGGCTCGGCGGGTCAGAAATCGACCGCCAGCCCCTTCTTCTCCCAATCGCCGAAACGGGTCGGTTCGGGACCGGTCGGACCGCCGTATTCCGTGTCCGCCTGAACGGTCGTTTCCGCCGCGCGACGATCCGCCGCTTCCTGAAGCGCGCGCCGTGCGGCCTCGCTGAGCGGTCGTTCCGGCGTGGCGTGGGGCACGTCGGCGTTGAAAACGGGCGTCGCAACCGGCGTTTCGTCGGCGTCATTCGGCGCCAGGGTGGGATGTTCGGTCACAGGGCGGCTCCCTTGAGGCTTGATGCGCCTTCTCTCAAATAGAGGTTCAAGCCCGTGACGCCAGACGGATCGGGAATGGAACCGCGATGAACCATCTGAAGACCTTCATTCTGTTGGCGGCGATGACGGCCCTGTTCGCAGGGGTCGGCTATCTGATCGGTCGCGGCCCCGGCATGGCGATCGCCCTGCTGTTCGCGGGCGGGATGAATCTGTTCAGCTACTGGAACGCCGACAAGATCGTGCTGAAGATGTACCGGGCCCAGCCGGTCGATGAGCAGCACCCCAACGCCGTGGTCAGGAACTATGTCGCCGACGTGCGCCAGATGGCCCGTGACGCCGGCCTGCCCCAGCCGCAGGTCGCCATCATTCCCAATGATCAGCCCAACGCCTTCGCCACGGGCCGAAACCCCGAGAACGCCGCCGTCTGCGCCACCACCGGCCTGCTGGATATGCTCACGCGCGAAGAGGTGCGCGGGGTGATGGCGCACGAGCTGGCCCATGTGAAGAACCGCGACACCCTGATCATGACGGTGACGGCGACCATCGCGGGCGCCATCGCCGCGCTCGCCAACTTCGCCCTGTTCTTCGGCGGCAACGACCGCGAGCGGCCGGGCGGAATCATTGGCACGATCGCCCTGATGCTGCTGGCGCCCATGGCCGCCGGTCTGGTGCAGATGGCCATCAGCCGGGGCCGCGAATATGAGGCCGACCGCGTCGGCGCCGAAATCGCCGGCGATCCCCAGGCCCTGGCTTCGGCCCTGCAGAAGATCGACGCCTACGCCAGGCGGATCACCAATCAGACGGCCGAGCGCAATCCGGCCTCGGGTCAGATGTTCATCATCAATCCGCTGGCGGGCCGTGGCGCGGACAATCTGTTCTCGACCCATCCGGCGACGGGAAACCGCGTCCGGGCCTTGATGGAGCTGGGTGCGAAGATGGGCATGCAGTCCCGCGCCCGGATGCCGGACCTGACCCAGCCGCGACCGGCCGCCGGTTTCCCGACTACCGGCGTCCCGACCACCCCAACGGAGCCGCGCGGCCCCTGGGGCTGATCGTCGCGGCCTGAACGCCGTTTGCGGTTTGCACTCCGCGACCGGATCACCTCAGATGCGCCCCTGTTCAGCCATCGGGCTTTCTTGGGGAAATCCATGTCGCGTCTGCTCGCCTTCGTCTCCGCCGCCGCTCTTCTCGCCACGCCGGTCGCCGCCCAGTCGGTGGACCGCGTCGCCGTCAACGGCATTATCGACCAGGGGCTGAATCACAGCCAGGTGATGCAGACTGCCGCCTATCTGACCGACCGGATCGGCGGGCGGATGACCAACTCGCCTCAGATGCGCGAAGCTGAACGCTGGGCGCAGCAACAGTTCCGCGACTACGGCTTGTCCGACGTGCGCGCCGAAGGGTTCGAGTTCGGCCGGGGCTGGTCCATCGTCCGCTCCAGCGCCCGCATGACCGCGCCGCGCCCGCTGGATTTGCGCGCCATCCCGGTGGCCTGGACGCCCTCGACCAATGGCGTGATCAGCGGCGGCGTGATCGTGGCCCCGATCTCCAAGGTCGAGGACTTCGACAAATGGCGCGGCAAGCTGGCGGGAAAGATCGTCATGCTGTCCCAGCCGGGCACGGGGTCCGAGCCGACCGAGCCGGCCTTCCGCCGATGGACCAGCGCCGAACTGGCCGAGCGCAACACCTATAATCAGCCCCAGCATTCGCCGGCGGCGATCGAACGCTCGCTGAAGACCGTCAACTTCGCCAATCAGCTGGACGCCTTCCTGGCCGAACAGGGCGCCCTGGCCTGGGTGCGGATTTCCCAGCGTGACGGCGGCCTGCTGCACGGCACGGGCTACACCTATCAGGTCGGGGCCACGCCCAAGCTGGCGGGGATGGAGCTGGCGGCCGAGGATTATCGCCGTCTGGCCCGCCTGGCCCTGACCGACGCGCCGCCGACGCTGGAGCTGATGAGCGAGGTCCGCTTCCACGACGAGGACGTCAACGCCTACAACATCCTGGCCGACATCCCCGGCACGGCGCGCGGAACCGAATACGTGATGGCCGGCGCCCACCTGGACAGCTGGGTCGCCTCGGACGGGGCCGTCGACAACGCTGCCGGCAGCGCGGTGGTCATGGAGGCCGCGCGCATCCTGAAGGCGCTGAACGTCAAGCCCAAACGCACCATCCGTTTCGCCCTGTGGAACGGCGAGGAGCAAGGCATCCTGGGCTCGCTGGCCTATGTGGACCGGCATCTGGCGACGCGGGCTGCGTCGAACGATCCGGCGCTGGCGGGACTGCCGGACAACCGCACCTGGCGCAGCCGCTGGCCGATCGAGCCGCGCGCCGGCTATCGCGATCTGGTCGCCTATTTCAATCTGGACAACGGCTCGGGCAAGATCCGCGGCATCAACGCCGAGGGCAATGTCGCCGCCGCCCCGATCTTCCAGGAATGGCTGGCGCCGTTCGCCAGCATGGGCGCGACGACCGTCTCGCTGCGCAACTCGGGCGGCACCGACCACGTCTATATGCAGACCGTGGGCGTGCCGGGATATCAGTTCATCCAGGACCCGCTCGACTATTCCAGCCGCCTGCACCACACCAGCATCGACAGCTATGACCACCTGAAGGCCGAGGATCTGCGTCAGGCGGCCGTCATCCTGGCCAGCTTCCTGCTGAACGCCGCCAACCGCGACGAGCCCCTGCCGCGCATGCCGCTGCCGACTCAGCCCACGCCGAGCGATCCATTCGAATATCCGGCGGCGGACTAGGATTTGAGGGGCGAGGGAGACCTCGCCCCTTTTCTTCTTAGGGGATCACGCGCGCTCGACGCACAGGGCCACGCCCATGCCGCCGCCGATGCACAGGGTCGCCAGACCCTTTTTCGCGCCCGACCGCTTCATCTCGAACAGAAGCGTCGTCAGGATGCGCGCGCCCGAGGCGCCGATGGGGTGGCCGATGGCGATGGCGCCGCCGTTGACGTTGACCTTGGCCGGGTCGAGGCCCAGCTCCTTGACCACGCACAGACTCTGGGCGGCGAAGGCCTCATTGGACTCGACCAGATCCAGATCGGAAACGTCCCAGCCGGCCTTTTCCAGCGCCTTCTTGGACGCCGGGATCGGGCCGGTCCCCATGATCGACGGATCGACGCCGGCGGTGGCGTAGGAGGCGATGTGGGCCAGCGGCTCCAGCCCGCGCGCCTTGGCCTCGTCGGCGCTCATCAGCACCAAAGCAGCGGCGCCGTCGTTCAGACCCGAGGCGTTGGCGGCGGTCACGCTGCCGTCCTTGGTGAAGGCGGGCTTGAGCTTCTGCATCAGCTCCAGCGTCGCGCCGTGGCGGATATATTCGTCCTTGTCGACCGTCACATCGCCCTTCTTGCCCGGGATGACGACCGGCGTGATCTCCTCATCGAACTTGCCGGCGTTCTGGGCCGCCTCGGCCTTGTGCTGGCTGGCCAGACCGAATTCGTCCTGCGCCTCGCGGCTGATGGACCATTTTTCGGCGATGTTCTCGGCCGTCTGCCCCATGTGATAGCCGTTGAAGGCGTCCCACAGGCCGTCCTTGACCATGGTGTCGATCAGGGCGACGTCGCCCATCTTGTGCCCGTTGCGCAGCAGTTGGGCGTGCGGCGCCTGGCTCATGCTCTCCTGACCGCCGGCGACGACGATCCTGGCGTCGCCCAGAGCGATCTGCTGGGCGGCGATGGCGACGGCGCGCAGGCCCGAGCCGCAGATCTGGTTCAGGCTCCAGGCGGCGGCTTCCTTTCGAACGCCTGCGCCCACGGCGGCCTGGCGCGCAGGGCCCTGACCCGCGGCCGCCTGCAGCACATGGCCCAGGATCACCTCATCGACCTCGTCGCCGGAGACACCGGCCCGTTCCAGCGCAGCCTTGATGGCGATCTCGCCCAGCTTGGACGCCGGAAGCGACGACAGGGCGCCCAGGAAGGAGCCGACCGGGGTGCGCGCGGCGGAAACGATGACGACGTCGGTCATGGGATTTCACTCTTTGGAGAATAACTCGGCGTGACCGTTTTGCCGCATTGCAGCGCGTTCGTCACCTGCGTCGACATGGACAGGGCGCGATTCAGGCAATCGTCACCCTGTCGGCGCATTGTCGGGGAACGATAGAGGCGATCGACGGATTGGAAGGTCCATGCTGCGCACGCTGAAACGTCTTGTCACCCACGTCTGCACGCCGGACGAGCTGGACATGATCGAGCACTATCCGACGCGCGCGGAAAAGCTGGCGGATCTGTGGGTCCACGTCGTCGGCCTGATGCTGGCGGCGGTCGGCGGCATCGTCCTGGCGGGTCTGGCCGGGGTCTATGCGGGGATCGGCGGCGTGATGGCGACCGCCATCTACGCCCTGTGTCTCGTCGGCATGCTGACGGCCTCGACCATCTACAACTGGACCAACCCCTGCGCCGCGCGGCCGGTGCTGCGGCGACTGGACGAGGCGGCGATCTTTCTGATGATCGCCGGCAGCTACACCCCCTTCACCACTCAGCGGTTCGAAGGTCTGTGGGCCGTCGGATTCACCACTCTGATCTGGACCCTGGCCTTCCTGGGCGCCGGGGTGAAGCTGTTCGCGCCGCGCATCTCGGACAAGTTCTGGAGCGGCGTCTATGTCGTCTTCGGCTGGCTGGCGATCGCGGCGCTGAAGCCGATGGTCGAGACGGTGCATCCGATCGCCTTGGCCCTGCTCGTCATCGGCGGCCTGATCTACACCGCGGGCGTCTTCGTCTTCATAAGCCCGCGCGTGAAGTTCCGCCGCGCAATCTGGCACGGCTTCGTCGTCACCGGCGCCACGGTCCACTGGACGGCGGTGCTGGTCGGCGTCGTGCTGGCCCCGGCGATGAGCCACTGATCGATCGTCCGTTCCCCGCGGTTTTCTCCCCCTCTGGCGCATCGCGTCGCAACGGAGGATAGTGACGCGTTGCAACATCGCGAGAACAAGCGTGGCTGACGAAAAGACCAAGGGTGGAAAGACCGGCGACAGCGCTCAGGTCGTCATCAAGAAGTATGCGAACCGCAGGCTCTACAACACGCGGACCAGCGCCTATGTGACGCTGGAAGATCTGGCGACCATGGTGCGCGAAGGGACGGAGTTCGTCGTCTATGACGCCAAGACCAACGACGATCTGACCCGCCAGATCCTGACCCAGATCATTTTTGAGGAAGAGAGCCGGGGCGAGGCCTTGCTGCCGGTTCAGTTCCTGCGTCAGCTGATCGGCTTCTATGGCGGCCAGATGCAGGGCGTCCTGCCCTCCTATCTGGAGATGTCGTTGGCCAACTTCGGTCGCCAGCAGGAACAGTTCGCCAGTCAGATGGGCCGCGCCTTCGGAACCGGCGCGGGCGCGACCCTGATGGAGGACGCCGCGCGGGCCAATATGGCGATGTTCGAGCGCGCCATGCAGATGTTCCCGGCCTTCACCTATCCCCGCGCCGAGCCGACGCCTGCCGCGTCGGATGACAAGGCCGAGCCGGCCCCGCCGCCCGAGGCGCCGGACGCCCTGGACGAAATGCGTCGCCAGATGGACGAGATGCGCCGTCAGATCGAGAAACTGGCGGGCGGCAAGAGCAAATGACCGACCGGATCCAGGCCGTCGGCGGACCGGACATGGTAGATCGCCGCGAAGGCGAACGCCGCGCGCGCGCGCGGCGCGCCCGATCCGCCTCGCGCGCCCTGGTCCCCGTCGATGCGCCTGAGATCGTCGAGCCGCAACCGGCCTCGGCAAGAGCTGCCGTCCTGCCGACGCCCGAGCCCGGCGCCGCCGCCTTCGTGGCCCAGCAGATGGGCCAGAGCGGGCAGAAACGCGGCCTGCGCGGCGGCCCGCCGGTGCTGGATGCAGCCCGCTCTGCCTACCTTGGAGCCGAATATTCGGGCGCGGCCGAGCGTCGTCCGAAAACGGGCAAGACCGCCAAGACCGACATCTGAGCTGACGCCGCTCGGGCGGCACGGGGTTTGCTGGGGGCGAGACAGAACGCTCTCAGCCGGACCCGCCCATGCCCGCCGTCTTCACCCTCGCCGCCAAAGCCTTCGACGTCGCCGTCGTCGCCCTGATCTTCACGGCTTTTTCTTAAGGGCTATCGCGCTTCGCGCTACTTGAGCCCGTTGTTGGGGAGAGCCGTTCGGCTTACGCCCCGCCGAAATCGAAATCCTTGCGCGACGCGATGATGGTCACGATGAACCCGGCCAGCACGTCCAGCAGGATCATGATCACGATCAGGAAGAAGGTCGAGGTCGCGAACCCCGGTAGCAGCAGGAATTCCACCAGCACGCCGATGAACAGGATCATCGACAGGGCGTGATTGATGATGGCGATCCGCTGGCTGGAGGTCGACTTCACCAGCTCGAAGAACAGCAGGATCAGGCCGAGGAACAGAATCAGGTCGCCGGACCCGATCGTCCATTGCGCGCCCGAGGTCATCGTGACGGAAAACAGCGGGTCGCGCAGCAGCACGTCCGCCTGCACCATCCCCGCCCCGCTCGGCGCGCCGAACAGCACCACGATATTGTAGAGCACCACCGGGATCAGCAGCAGCGGAATGGCGAGCAGCATGGACGGTCCTCTTCGCAGCCGGTCCAACGGCTACGCCTGTTCACCCTGATTTAGCGCCGTTTGCGAAACGCCGCCACAAAGGTTCAAGCCCTGGGAAATCCACCTGCCCGGCTGAGCGCAGACGGCGCCGGCCGGCCGATGGCCTCGCCGATCCAGCGCGCCGTCGCGATCAGGGCGTCCAGGTCATAGCCGGTCTCGAACCCGGCCCGCGCCAGCATATAGACCAGGTCCTCGGTGGCGATATTGCCCGTGGCGCCCGGCGCGAACGGACAGCCGCCGATCCCCCCGACCGAGGCGTCCAGCACGTCAATCCCGGCCTCGACGCCCGCATAGGCGTTGGCCAGGCCTGTGTTGCGGGTGTCGTGGAAATGCAGGCGCAGGCTCGCGTCCGGTGCGGCCGCCCTAGCCGCCTCGACCTTTTTCGTCACCGCCCAGGGATCGCCCGCGCCGATGGTGTCGGCCAGCCCGATCTCGCCGACGCCCATCTCGGCGATCGTGCCGACCATGTCCGCGACCTGATCGACCGACACCTCGCCGTCGAACGGACAGCCCCAGACGCAGGAGATCATGGCCGACAGCGACGGCGCGCCCTCGCTGGCCTCGGCATTATGGCGGCGGGCGACGATCTCGCCCAGCATGGCCAGTTGATCCTTCACCGCCAAGCCCTGGTTCGTCAAGCCAAAGCCGTCTGTAGCGGCGACCGAGACATTGACCTCGTCCACCCCGGTCGCCAGCGCCCGGTCATAGCCCTTGCCGTTCAACACGAGGCCGATACGGCTGCGCCCCGCCTCGTGCGGCAGGGCGGCCATGACCTCCTCGGCGCCGGCCATCTGCGGCACATATTTGGGATGGACGAAGGAGACGGCCTCGATCCGCTTCGCCCCCGCCTGCTCGAGCCGCCGCACCAGATCGGCGCGGACGGCGGGCTCAAGCACCGCCTTTTCGTTCTGCAGGCCATCGCGCGGCCCGACTTCGACGATCTGGATGAAGCGGCCCATCACTCGGCTCCCGCCGCGACGTTGCCGTTACCGTTCCCGTTTCGGGGCGGCGGCGCATAGACGGTCAGGCTGACCGGATCGCCTGCCGAATAGTTGTAGCCGTTGACCATCCCGACCGCGCGACCGGACACGCCCAGACGCGCCGCCGCCGCACGGAAGGCGTCGGCGTCGCGTCCTTCGACGATGGCGGGCCGCCCCTCGGCCAGGGCCTCAGCCGCGCCTTGGGCGTCGGTCAGGTCGGTGTCGCGCCCGGTAAGGAAGACGAAGCTGGGTTCATGGAAGCCGGTGATCGCCACCGGCCCCGGCGTGCGGCCCTGACGCGGATGCAGGTCGGCCGCCTCCAGCGCCTTTTCAAGCTGGGGCGCGATGGCCAGGGGCCGCAGTTGGCGGATCGTGCCCGACAGAGCCGCGTGCGCCACGATCCCGAAGGCCAGCGAGGCGACCAGCGCTGCGACCGGCGCGCGGTTCAGCAGAAGGAAGCCCCCCATCGCCCCCGCCGCCAGCGCCATGACCACTGTCAGCGCCGCCCAGGTCTGGGCCGTCGAGGTGCCATAGACGGTCAGTCCATAGACGGTGATGCCGATGATCAGCAGAGCCGCGAACGCGCCCAGGACCGCCCCGGTGATGCGCGAGACCTTGCCGATGGGTTGGGCCAAGGCGGCGGCCGCCAGCAGGGCCAGCGCTCCGAAGGTCGGCAGGGTGTAGTGCCACAGCTTGGTCGGCGCCAGTTCGAACATCAGCCAGCCCGGGACCAGCCAGCAGACCAGAAATCGGATCGCAGGCTCGGCCCGTCGGCTCCACCCCGTCGAGACGGCGGCGGGCAACAGCAGGGTCGAGGGGAAGAACAGCAGGGGCGCCAGCAGCAGATACATGCCGGGGAAGCCCGAATGGCTTTCGTGCGCGCCGGCGATCTTGGGCGCCAGGTCTCCGCCGATGGCCTCGCGCCAGAAGCCGCCGTCGGTGGCGATGGTGATGGCGATGGCCCACGGTCCGACCATCAGGGCGACCAGCGGCAGACCCCACCCCCAGCCGAGGCGATACAGCCATTTGATGTTCCGATCCCAGATCGACAGGGCGATGATCGCCAGGGCCACGACCAGGAACCCGATCGGTCCCTTGATCAGGATCGACAGACCGATCCCGATCCAGAACAGCAGCTTATGCGGCCGGATCGGGCGTTCGCCCGCCTTCGTCGCCATATAGATGCGCGCCAGCGCCGCCATGGCCAGGGTCGTCGCGCCGCACAGCATGGCGTCGGTCTTGGCGATCCCCGCCTCGGTCGACAGCAGGAAGGTCGCCCCCATGATGGCGCCGCCGAAGAAGCCGACCCGGCTGCCCAGCATGGCCGAGCCGGCCCAGGCCACGGCCCAAGCCGCCAGCATGGCGCCCAGCAGGGAGGGGATGCGATAGGGCGCGATTTCGCGGTCCTCGACATCCGAGGTCAGGCCCACGGCGATCGCCTGCATCCAGTAGATGCCGACCGGCTTCTTCCAGCGCGGCTCGTCCTGATAGCGAATATCGACATAGTCGCCGCTTTCCAGCATCTGGGACGTGGCCTGGGCGAACCGGCTCTCGTCGCGATCCAGCGGCGGCAGCAGCAGCAGGCCCGGCAGGCCGGCGATCAGCGTCAGCAGGGCCGCGAGAACCGGCCCGCGCCAGCCGGCGATGCGGCCATCCAGATCGAAAGTCTTCATTCCAGACTCCTTACACGGCGACCACGCCTGCGTCAGCCGTCTCCCCTAAGCGCTCGTTATCCTCTATGGAGCGCCGATGACCGCCGAAACGCCCGAAATCTCCGTCGTCGTTCCCGTCCATGACGAGGCGGGCGCCGCCGTGCCACTGGCGCGCGAGATCGCCGCCGCCTTCGCCGGCCGTTCGTACGAGATGATCTTCGTCGATGACGCCTCGAAAGACGCGACCTTGGCCGAGTTGAAGGCGGCCATGGCCGAACTGCCAGCGCTCCGCGTGCTGGCCCACGGGACCAATGCGGGCCAGAGCCGGGCGGTTCGAACCGGCGTCCTGGCCGCGCGCGCGCCGGTCGTGGTGACGATGGACGGCGACGGCCAGAACCCGCCGGCCGATGCGCCCCGCTTGGTCGATGCGCTTCTGTCCGCCCCCGGCGACGTGGGCCTGGTCGGCGGCCGTCGCGCCAAACGCCAGGATACCGAGGCCAAGCGCCAGGCCTCGATCTGGGCCAACCGTATCCGCCGCAAACTGCTGGGCGACGACGCGGACGACACCGGCTGCGGGCTGAAGGCCTTCCGCCGCGACGTCTTCCTGCGCCTGCCCTACTTCGATCATATCCACCGCTACCTGCCGGCGCTGATGATCCGCGAGGGGTTCAAGAACCAGTATCTCGACGTGGACCACCGCCACCGCGAGGTCGGCCGCTCGAAATACACCAACTGGGGCCGCCTGCGGGCGTCGGTCTCGGACCTCTTGGGCGTGATGTGGCTGAAGACGCGGGCCCGCAAGCCGGGCGCGATTTCGGAGTTCTAGAACGCTGTCTCCTCCCCACCTCGTGGGGAGGTGGCGCGACGCCTCTTGGCGTCGTGACGGAGGGGTTCTGCGACGTATCGCAGACGTCAGTGGACTTCAAGAGCCCCTCCACCGCTACGCGGTCCCCCTCCCCGCTTCGCAGGAAGGAGACATGAAAAAGGGCGGGACCTTGCGATCCCGCCCTTCTGCATTTCAGCGTCGGTCAGCTTGGACTTAGAAGTCCATGCCGCCCATGCCGCCCATGCCGCCCATGTCGGGGGCCGAGGCGCCGCCCGACTTCTTGGGGGCGTCGGCGACGGCGGCTTCCGTCGTGATCAGGATGCCGGCCACCGAAGCGGCGTCTTGCAGGGCCGTGCGGACAACCTTGGCGGGGTCGATGACGCCCATCTGCACCAGGTCGCCGTACTCTTCGGTCTGGGCGTTGAAGCCGAACGAAGCGTCGCCGTTCTCCAGCACCTTGCCGACCACGATCGAGCCTTCGACGCCCGAGTTTTCGGCGATCTGACGGATCGGAGCCTGCAGGGCGCGACGGATGATCGCGATGCCGGCGTTCTGGTCGGCGTTGTCGCCCTTTACGTCGGCCAGGATCTTGGAGGCCTTCAGCAGGGCGATGCCGCCGCCCGGAACGATGCCTTCGTCAGCCGCGGCGCGCGTGGCGTTCAGGGCGTCGTCGACGCGGTCCTTCTTTTCCTTCACTTCGACTTCGGTCGAACCGCCGACGCGGAGAACCGCGACGCCGCCTGCCAGCTTGGCCAGACGTTCCTGCAGCTTTTCCTTGTCGTAGTCGGAGGTGGTGTCTTCGATCTGGCGCTTGATCTGGGCCACGCGGGCTTCGATCTCGTCCTTGCCGCCGACGCCTTCGACGATGGTGGTGTCGTCCTTGGTGATGGTGACCTTCTTGGCCTTGCCGAGCATGTCGATGGTGACGCTCTCAAGCTTGATGCCCAGGTCTTCCGAGATGACCTGGCCGCCCGTCAGGATGGCGATGTCTTCCAGCATGGCCTTGCGGCGATCGCCGAAGCCCGGAGCCTTGACGGCGGCGACGCGCAGGCCGCCACGCAGCTTGTTGACGACCAGGGTCGCCAGGGCTTCGCCCTCGATGTCCTCGGCGATGATCAGCAGCGGACGGCCCGACTGCACCACGGCTTCCAGGATCGGCAGCATGGCTTGCAGCGAGGTCAGCTTCTTCTCGAACAGCAGGATGAGCGGCTCTTCGAGTTGGGCCTCCATCTTGTCGGCGTTGGTGATGAAGTAAGGCGACAGGTAGCCGCGGTCGAACTGCATGCCTTCGACGACGTCGACGGTGGTGTCGGCGGTCTTGGCTTCCTCGACGGTGATGACGCCTTCGTTGCCGACCTTGGCCATCGCCTGAGCGATCAGCTCACCGATTTCCGAGTCGCCGTTGGCCGAGATGGTGCCGACCTGGGCGATTTCCGAGTTGTTCGAAACGGGCTTGGACTTCGACTTGATCTCTTCCAGCACCAGGCCGACGGCCTTGTCGATGCCGCGCTTCAGATCCATCGGGTTCATGCCGGCGGCGACGGCCTTCAGGCCCTCTTGCACGATGGCTTGAGCCAGAACGGTTGCGGTGGTGGTGCCGTCGCCCGCCTTGTCGTTCGTTTTCGAAGCGACTTCGCGGATCATCTGGGCGCCCATGTTCTCGAAGGCGTCTTCCAGCTCGATCTCTTTGGCGACCGACACGCCATCCTTGGTCGAGCGCGGAGCGCCGAAGGACTTCTGGATCACGACGTTGCGGCCCTTGGGACCCAGCGTCACCTTGACGGCGTTGGCGAGCACGTTGACGCCGCGCAGCATCTTGTCGCGCGCGTCGGTGTTGAAGTGTACGATTTTAGCGGCCATGCGGGCAGCTCCTATCTATATGGATTGATTGAAGATGTCGGACGTCGGGTGCTTAGGACAGCACGCCCAGGACGTCGGATTCCTTCATGATGATCAGGTCTTCGCCGTCGATCTTCACTTCCGTGCCCGACCACTTGCCGAACAGGATGCGGTCTCCGGCCTTCAGCTCCAGAGCATTGACCTTGCCGGTGTCGTCGCGGGCGCCAGGGCCGACGGAGACGACTTCGCCTTCCTGCGGCTTTTCCTTGGCGGTGTCGGGGATGATGATGCCACCCTTGGTCTTGGATTCTTCTTCAACGCGCTTGACCAGCACGCGGTCACCGAGCGGACGGAACGCCATCGGACTTCTCCCTGTAAAACCCCCGGATCGGGGCGTTTTTGAAACGGTGTGCGGCGCTCTCGCGATCGCCGTTTTGGCAGCCGACCAGAGAGAGTGCTAACGCGAGCGGGAGTTAGGCAGAGGCAGGGTCATCGTCAAGCGGCGGCGATGGATCGCCGCGCGAATTCTCTGTGACAAATGAACCGAAAATGAATGCCGACCTCCGGGGTCGTTCAAACTGGGAGCGATAGAACGGCCTTAACGCTGGATGCCTTCCCGCCCCGGAAACGCAGATCGGCAAGCAAACAAGGAGACCAAAATGTCCAAGCTGCTGAAGATCACTGCGGTCGCCGCCGCCCCCGTCGTGGCCCTGAGCCTGATGGCCGCTCCGGCTTCCGCGCAATCGCGCGACCGCGACAACACCGGCCGCAACGCCCTGATCGGCGCCGCCGTCGGCGGTCTGGCCGGCGCCATCTACGGCAACGGCGACGGCAGCTACATCGCGGGCGGTGCGCTTGCCGGCGCGGCGCTGGGCGCAGTGGCCTCCAACCGCGGATCGGGCTGCGAATACTACCGCGGCGGTCAATGCTACCGTAACCAAGGCCATTGGGAGCGCGAGCACGGCATCGACCGCAGCCGCTCGGGCTACGACTACCGCTACGACGGCCGCCGTTACGAAGGTCGCCGCGACTATCGCGATTATCGCCGTGACCGCGACTATCGCTACGACCGCCGCTGGTAAGCGTCGAGTTTCGAGGAGAGGGGGCGCCCGGTGGGGGCGCCCCCTTTTCTTATGCCGCGTCCTGACGGGGTCCCCAATGCGGGAAGGGATCCTCGAGTTTCGCCCACCCCTTCGGACCGCGCTCCATCTCGAAGCGGGTGAGCAAGGCGGCGTCAAACAAGGAGAATAGCAGGTCGCGGTTTATGTCCTTGCCGATCAGAACGATTTCCTGACGGCGGTCGCCGTAGGGCTGACGCCAGACCGCCTCGATCGCCTTCAGCCATTCGGGATTGTCGTCGGGCCAGTGCTCGCGCGGCGCCGAGGCCCACCACAGACCGCCCCATTCGTGTTCCGTGACAGCACCGGCCTGGCTCCAGGATCCGACATAGGCCATTCGGCTCGCCAGCCAGAAGAACCCTTTGGAACGCCAGACGCCGGGCCACTCCCTGTTCAGCAGGTCGTAGAAGCGCCGGGGATGGAACGGCCTGCGCGCCCGATAGACGAAGGTGGAGACGCCGTATTCCTCGGTCTCGGGCGTCAACTCGCCGCGCAGGGCCTGGGACCATCCGGCGGCCTGTTCCGCACGCTCCATGTCGAACAGGCCCGTGCCGATGATCTGCTCCAAGGGCACGGCGCCGCGCACAGCCTCCAGGACTCTGGCGCGGGGATTGAACTGGGTCATCATCGCCTTCAGCGTCCCGAGTTGGGTGGCATCCAGCAGGTCGCACTTGTTCAGAACGATGACGTCGGCGAACTCGATCTGATCGATCAGCAGATTGGCGACGGTGCGCTCGTCGTCCTCGCCGAGATGTTCGCCTCGGGTCTTCAGCCGGTCGGTCGAGGGATAGTCGCGGTAGAAGTTGAAGGCGTCCACCACCGTGACCATAGTGTCGATCCTGGCCAGGTCCGACAGGCTGAACCCGTCCTCGTCGCGAAAGTCGAAGGTGGCGGCGACCGGCATGGGTTCGGAAATGCCGGTGGACTCGATCAGCAGGCAGTCGAACCGCCCCTCGCGCGCCAGCTTGCCGACTTCGATCAGCAGATCCTCGCGCAGCGTGCAGCAGATGCAGCCGTTCGACATCTCCACCAGCCGTTCCTCGGTCCGCGACAGATCCGCCCCGCCGCCGTCCCGCACCAGGGCGGCGTCAATGTTCACCTCGCTCATGTCATTGACGATTACCGCCACGCGCAGCCCGTCTCGGTTGCTCAGCACATGGTTCAGCAGGGTCGTCTTCCCCGCACCCAGAAAGCCGGACAGGACGGTGACAGGCAGTTTGCGCAACTCGGACACAGCAATCTCTCTTGAGGCGGGGTTCATCGACACATATAAAACACGTTACGTTATAACATATACTATTAAGGATGGAATATGGCGGTTGGCGCGGTCGTGACGGGGATTAGTCCCACCGTCTTCACAACGCTGATGGAGCCCCACGTTCGGATGGCCGTCTGGTCGCGTCCTGCCCCGCTTGAAGTGGACGGACCTGATACGTTCGAGGCCACGTGCGAAGGACCGTGGCTCGCGACTTCGGGGCCGGCGCCAGACTGGCTGCTTGACGACATTCAGGGCCTGGGCGGCATCCTGTCGGCCGTCAGCGGAAGCCCGAACTGGCGCGCCACATTTCAACGCGTAACCACGCGCGCCTGTCCGCGCTTTCACCAGGATGCGATTTCGGTGCGGTTGATCGCGACCTATCAAGGACCAGGATCGGAATGGGCTTTCGCGACCGAATTACGCGATGACCTGGACGCGCGACGCGCAGAAACGCGACGTCGCGTGCGCACGCTCCAACCGGGCGACATCGCCATCATGAAGGGCACGGCCGATGGGTGGGAGCCCTGGCCCGACCTTCCAGTCGTGCTGCATCGGTCGCCTGCGGCCAGCCGAAATGCATTTCGTCGCGTGCTGACGATCGACGCCGTGGCGCCGATCGAGGCCTAACCCATCAAACGCGTCATCAGCGCCGCCGTGGACGGATCCAAGTCCGCCGAGGGGCCGCCCGCGTCCACGTCCTTCAGGATCGCCTTGGCCAGGACCTTGCCCAGTTCGACGCCCCATTGGTCGAAGCTGTTGATGTCCCAGATCACGCCCTCGACGAAGGTCTTGTGCTCATAGAGGGCCAGCAGCGCGCCCAGGGTTTCGGGCGTCAGCCGCTCCATGACGATGGCCGTCGACGGACGGTTGCCGGCGAAGGTGCGGTGGGACGCTAGGCGCGTCGCCTCTTCTTCCGACAGCCCCTGAGCCAGACCTTCGGCCTTGGCCGCCTCGGTCGTCTTGCCCAGCATCAGGGCCTGGCCCTGAGCCAAGGCATTGGACCACAAAGGCGCTTCTGGGGGCGCCTCCGGCGCGTCCGCATGAGTCTTGGCCACGATCACAAACTCGGCCGGGACGGTCTGCGGTCCCTGGTGGATCTGCTGGAAGAAGGCGTGTTGGCCGTTGGTGCCCGGCTCGCCGAAGACGACGGGGCAGGTCTGGCGCGTCACCGGTGTGCCGTCACGGTGCACCCGCTTGCCGTTCGACTCCATCTCCAGCTGCTGCAGGAAGGACGGCAGGCGACGCAGGGCGTGGGCGTAGGGCGCCACCGTACGCGCCGGCCGGTTCAGGCCATCGACGTTGAACACCTGGGCCAGGGCCAGCAGAACCGGGGCGTTCCGCTCCAGCGGGGCCGACACGAAATGGTCGTCCATCGCGGCGGCGCCCGCCAGCATCCTTTCGAACACGTCCCAGCCCAGGGCGATGCCGCACGACAGGCTGACCGCCGACCACAGCGAATAGCGCCCGCCGACCCAGTCCCGGAAGGCGAACGTCCGGCCGCAGCCAAAGGCCGCCGCCTTCTCCGGCGCCGCCGTCACCCCGATGAAGTGTTTCGTCATCCCCTCGGCCGGCAGGGACGCCGCCAGCCAGGCCTTGGCCGCCTCGGCGTTGGCCAGGGTTTCCTGCGTCGTGAAGGTCTTGGACACGACCACCACCAGTGTGGTCTCGGGATCCAGGCCGGTCAGCGCCTCGGCCATGTCGCGCGGATCAATGTTGGCGACGAAGCGCAGGTCGATGGCCGGGTCCAGCGGGCGCAGCGCGTCCCAGACCACGCGCGGCCCCAGGTCCGACCCGCCGATGCCGACATGAACGATCGCCTCGAACTTCCGCCCCGTCGCGCCCGCCTCGGCGCCCGACCGCACCGCATCGGCATAGGCCTTCATGTCCGCCCGCACGGCGTCCACCTCGGCCGAAACCGGCTCGCCCAAGGCCTTGAAGTCAGCGCCCGGCGCGGCGCGCAGAGCCGGATGCAGGACCGCCCGCCCTTCCGTCAGATTGACGGCCTCGCCGGCGAACAGGGCCGCGCGACGCCCTTCGACGTCGCTGGCGCGCGCCAGGTCCAGACAGGCGTCGAAGGCGGCCTTGGTCCAGCTCTGTTTCGACAGGTCCAGATAGAGCCCCGCCGCCTCGACCGACATCCGCGCCAGCCGGTCGGGATCGGCGGCGAACTGGTCCACGATCCGCGCGGAGGCGGCCTCGGCGGCGGCTTGGTGGAAGGCGGTCCAGGCGGCGTCGCGGGTCATCGTCGTCTCCATCGGGAATGACAGGGTAAACACTCGTTTACGGCTGGGGCGTATTCAGGTTCAACGTCCCAGCGGACGCTGAAACAGGAAGTCACCTCCATGTCCTGCGGCCTTGCTCTCACGATCGCCCTGGCGATGTCCAATCCCTCGGTGGCCCTGGCCGCCGAGCAGCCGGCCGCCGCGCCGGGCGCGCCGATCTCGGTGGCGGGCGAACCGCTGTTCGCCGACATCATTTCGCGGTCGGCCAGCCTGAAGGCTGTCGTCGATGGCTGGGCCGCCGCCAAAGCCGCGGACGACGCCGCCTTCTTCACCAGCCAGGCCTTCACCGGCTTCAAGGCCCAGGCCGAGCAACTGGCCGCCCTGGACATGCAGGGCCACCTGATCCTGAAGGAACGCGGCACCGACGGCGATCTGAAATGCATCCTGCGCGGCATTTCCGAGGACATGCCCAAGAAGGTTCAGGCCGTTCAGGCCGCGGCCAACCCGGCCGAACGCGCCACAGCCCTGTCGGAACTGTCCTATCTGCTGAACGACAACGTCGAAGTCATCACCGCCCCGCCCAAGCCGGAAGTCTGACGGCTTCTAGAGGGCGGCCAGCGCCTCCAGCACGCCCTTGCCGTAGCGATCCAGCTTGGATTGGCCGACGCCGGAAACGGCGCCCAGACTGTTCAGGTCGCCCGGCTCGGCGTGGGCGATCTCCAGCAGCGTCCGATCCTGGAAGATGACATAGGGCGGGACGTGCTGTTCCGAGGCGCGGTCGCGGCGCCAGGCGCGCAAGGCCTCGAACCGGGCGCGGACGTCGGCGTCCATCGTCTCCAGCGCCGCATTACGCCCTTCGCCCGATCGATCACGACGGCGCGGAGCGGTATCGGCCCTCAGAGGCGCGCGACGCACCTCGATCTGGCGCTCGCCGCGATAGACGGCCCGCACCGCCTCGGGATCGCCCAGCCCGACCAGCGGCTTCCCGTCATTGGGATCCTCGGCCAGCAGACCTTCGAACAGCAGGTGATCGACGATCTCGCGCCAGCTGTTCAGCGAAATCTCGCGCCCGATGCCCCAGGTGGACAGTTGCTGCTCCCACGGCTGAACGTCCTTGGTGCGGGCGGTCAGATGATCGACGACGCGGTTGCGACCGAACCGGCCGCCCAAGCGCTGCACCGCCGCCAGCGCCTTCTGGGCCGGGACGGTCGCGTCATAGAGCTGGGGCGGGTCGCCGCAGATGTCGCAGACGCCGCAAGGCTGGGCGTCATGCTCGCCGAAATATCGCCGCACGGCCTGGGCGCGACAGACGGCGCCGTCCAGCATGGCGAACAGCTGGCGGGTTTTGCGCACCTGGACCGATTTGACCTCCTCGGCCATCGGGCGGCTATCCAGCCGACGCAAGGACCAGGCGATGTCGGACGGTCCAAACAGGGTGATGCCCTCGGCCGGCTCGCCGTCGCGCCCGCCCCGGCCGATCTCCTGCCAATAGGCCTCCAGCGAACCGGGCGGATCGGCATGGATGACGAAGCGCACGTCGGCCTTGTCGACGCCCATGCCGAAGGCGATGGTGGCGACCATCACGGCGCCCTCCTCGGCCAGGAAGCGTTCCAGGCGGCGGTCGCGCTCCTTCGTGTCCATGCCGGCGTGATAGGCGATGGCGTTGGTCCCGGCGTCGCGCAGGGCCTGGGCCACGCGGTCGCAGCCGTCGCGGCTGCCGCAATAGACCACGCCCGACTTGCCCCGCCGCTCGCGCACCAGTTCGATGACCCGCGCATCGGTCTTGGCCCGAGACGCGCTCTCCTTGCGCTCGGCCGACAGTTGCAGGTTCGGACGCGCGAAACTGTCGACGAAGACCGTCGCCTCTTCCAGCCGCAACGAGCGCAGGATGTCGTCGCGGGTGCGGGCGTCGGCGGTGGCGGTGACGGCGATGCGCGGCACGTCGGGGAACCGCTCAGCCAGCAGACCCAGGTTGCGATAGTCGGGGCGGAAGTCGTGACCCCATTGGGACACACAGTGGGCCTCGTCGATGGCGATCAGGCTCAGCGGCAGTTCGGCCAGCCGGTCCATCATGGCCCCCGCCGCCAGGCCTTCCGGCGAGACATAGAGCAGGTCCAGATCCCCCGACCGCGCCGCCGCCCAGATGGCCGAACGCTCGTCCAGCGACACGCCGGAATCCAGCCGCGCCGCCGCGACGCCCTGCTGCTTCAACGCCTCGACCTGATCGGTCATCAGGGCGATCAGGGGCGACACCACCAGCCCCAATCCGGGGCGCAGGATGGCCGGGATCTGATAGCAGACGCTCTTGCCGCCGCCGGTCGGCAGGACCGCCAGCACATCGCCGCCCGACAGGATTTGCTCGACCACCCGCCCCTGCAGCCCCCGAAAGTCGGCGTGACCCCAGACGCGCGCCAACAACGCCCGCGCGTCGTTCAGGTCAGGCATATCGGTCGAGGAAAACTGGGGGCGCGTGGCCGGCATCCTTAAGCTGTGCACTCTTTGTTCCCAAACAGAAGACGCCGCCGGCCGCGAAGGCGACCGGCGGCGTCGTCATAGGGGGGGGGGGGTTAGTGAGCGGGCGCTTCGGCGAACTGGCCGCCGACGCGGTAGCGCCACAGATAGGACGGGGCGATCGCCGCCATGCCGGCCGGATGGTCGATGCCCAGATCGCTGAGGCCGAGCGCATCGGCGGCGACCACATTGTCCTTTTCCAGCATCAGCACCTGATCGCGCGTCAGCGGCGGGGTCAGGCCGACGAACCGGCTCAGTTGCAGCAGCGAACCCAGGGGCTTGGCGACGATGAAGGGCACCGAAACCAGCATCCGGTCGCGGCCCGTCTCACGACGCACCAGCTCCAGCACCTCGCGGAAGGTATAGAGGCTCGGCCCGCCCAGTTCATAGGTGCGGCCGGCGGCGTCCGCGCGGGTCACGCCGCGCGCGATGGCCTCGGCGACATCGCCGACATAGACCGGCTGGAAACGGGTTTCGCCGCCGCCGATCAGCGGCAGAGCCGGCGCCATCGTCGCCATGGCGGCGAAGCGATTGAGGAAGCTGTCGCCCGCGCCGAAGACCAGCGATGGACGCAGGATCACCGCGTCCGGATAGACGGCGCGAACGGCCGCCTCGGCCTGGGCCTTGGTGCGACCATAGGCCGAAGGGCTGGCGGCGTCGGCGCCGATGGCCGAGATTTGTACAAGGCGCTCAACACCCGCCGCCTTGGCGGCCTCGGCGATGGTCTTGGCCGCCTCGGTATGAACGGCGTCGAAGCCGCGCTTGCCGCCTGCGTCATGCAGGACGCCGACCAGATTGACGACAGCGTCCGCGCCGCGCACGGCCTGCGCCACATCCGCCGGGTTGGTGATGTCGCAGCGCATGAACTGGATCTGTCCTGGATCGCCCAGCGGCTGGATTTCGATCGCCAGGACCGGGTTGCGCACGGCGACCCGAATGCGCCAGCCGCGACGCGCCAGGGCGCGCACCGCCTGAGACCCGATAAAACCTGAACCTCCAAAGAGGGTCACGACGCCGGGGGCGAGGTCAGCCATGAGGAAAGCTCCAGTCGAAATCCGTGTCGGCGGGATAGACGATAGGGCGCCGCACCGCAACGCGAGCCTTCACGGTCACGCTGGCGTTCGACGCGCGGCCGCCCATCTGAGGCGGATGAAGCTTTTCACCATTGGCTACGAGGGCGCGACCCAGGCCGACGTCATCGCGCGGCTGAAGACAGCCGGTGTGCAGACCCTGATCGATGTCCGCGCGGTCGCCGCGTCCCGCCGCGCCGGCTTTTCCAAGACGATCCTGGGCGAGAGCCTGAAGGCCGAAGGGATCGACTATGTCCACCTGCGCGGGCTGGGCACGCCCAAGGCGGGACGTGACGCGGCGCGCAAGGGCCGTGTCGACGAGATGCGCGCCATCTTCGCCGATCACTTGGCCGAGCCCCGGGCGCAGATCGAGTACGAGCGGCTGAAGGCGCTGGCGGCCGACAAACCCGTCGCCTTGCTGTGCTTCGAGGCCGACCACGCCGGCTGCCACCGCGCCGTCCTGGCGGAACGACTGGCGGAGGAAACCGGCGTGGCGGTCGTGGATCTCTAGCCTTAAGGCCGTCCGACCAGCTGATCGACCGAACCGCTGGTGACCGGGTGATAGAGCGGCCGGGCCTCGGCGTAGATGCGCCGCGCGTTGCCCCGACCCCAGTCGCCCTCGTTCCACAGGGTCTGGAACAGCGGCAGGACGAACTTGCGACGGCCCTGGCTGGTCAGGAACTTCTCGGCCGTGGCGACCGACGGCTGATAGCGATGGGCCAGGGCGATCTGCAGCCAGGCGAAGGTCAGTTCGGCGTTGCCTTCGTTCGCCAGGTTCAGCGTGCGCTCCAGATCGGCCAGCTGCGCGTCCGTCAGCCAGTCGGCGCCTGTCCGCAGACCCTCGGGGCGCCAGCCCAGGAAGCGCTGGCGCTGCTGGGTGTTCCAGTCCGCCCACGGAATGGCCGAGGCCGGTCCCTTGTCCTTGAAGAAGGCGACGGCGGCCGCATCCACCGGCTCGAACGCATGGGACACCGGCGCCACGGCGTTGGACGGCAGGCCGGGCTGATAGACCCAGGCGTCCATCTGCAGCTGGCTTTCCAGCGCCGCGTCGCCCTTGATCAGGTTGTCGCGGATGTCTTGCAGGAACATGGCCGTGGTCATCGGACGATAGGCGTTGCGGTCGAAATAGCCGCGGAGCCACGCGTCGAACCGATCCCGTCCGACGGTGCGTTCGATGGTCCGCAGGAACAGGGCGCCCTTCTCATAGGCGATGTCGTTCATACCGTCGTCGGGATCGCGGCCCTTCAGGTCGAGATGCAGGCGGGTGTCCGCCGCCGGCAAGGACTTCAGCGTGTCTTGAAGACTATCCCAGCCCAGCACCTGCTCCTGCATGGCGCGGTCATGGCCATAGACCGACTCCATGATCCGGTTCTCGAAATAGACGGTGAAGCCCTCGTTCAGCCAGAAGTCGTTCCAGGTCGCGTTGGTCACCAGATTGCCCGACCAGGAGTGCGCCAGTTCGTGCGCGACCAGCGACACCAGCGAGCGATCGCCGGCGATGATGGTCGGGGTGGCGAAGGTCAGCTTCGGGTTTTCCATCCCGCCGAACGGGAAGGACGGCGGCAGGACCAAGAGGTCATAGCGGCCCCAGCGATAGGGGCCGTACAGCTTCTCGGCCGCCGTCACCATCTGGGCGGTCGGCTCCAGTTCCCATTGGGCGGCCCGCAGGCGGCTGGGCTCGGTCCAGACCCCGGTGCGGCCGTCGAACGGTGCAAAGGCGATGTCGCCGACGCCCAACGCGATCAGATAGGGCGGGATCGGATTGTCCATCCGGAAGCGCCAGGTCTTCATCCCGTTTGCGGCCCGCTCGCCATTCGGCGTCAGGTGATCGGCGCTCATGACCACCGTCAGGTCTTCGGGCGCGGTGATGCGGGCCGAATAGGTCTGGCGGATGCCGGGGCTGTCCTGAGTCGGCACCCAGGTGCGGGTCAGGATCGCCTGGCCCTGGCTGAACAGATAGGGCTTCTGTCCACCGGCCGTCTGGCTGGGGTTCAACCATTGCAGCGCCGCCGCGTTCGGGCGGGTGGAATAGCGGATGGTGATCTTGCGTCGCTCATTGGCGGCGAAGGCCGGGAAATAGACCGTCAGCGGCTGGCCCAGGATCGGGTCGTTGTCGCCGACGACATAGCGCAGCGGCTGGCCCGCCGCGTCGCGCACGTCCTGAATGTCCAGGTCGCGGATATCCAGCACGATCTCGTTGGCGCCCGGGATCGCCAGGACGTCCAGGGTCGCCGTGCCCGCCAGGGTCTTGGCGTTGAAGTCGGCGGTCAGATCCAAGGCGACATCGACGACGCGGGCGATCTCGGGCCGGGCGTGGGTGTGGACGTCCACCGCTTCGGGACCGGGCGCCGGGGCGATGGCGGGCGGGGTCATGGCCGACCCTCCCGTCGTGGTGGAGCAGGCGCTCAGACCCATGGCGGCGGCCAGGGCGAGGGCGGAGACGAGACCGAGCGCTTTGCGCGTCATCGAGGTTTTCCTGGGCTGATCTTGACGATTGGCCCGGAGAACGCGCGGAAACGCGAAAAAGATCAAGCCTTGGCGGCGACCGGCGCGTGATGGGCCCGGAACAGCCGCCCCCGCTCGGCGAACAGCACCCAACCCAGGGCGATCAGGCCGAAGACGGTGAAGCCGACCGACATCGGAATGGTCGTGCCATTGAACTGCTGGCCCACCGCAAAGCCCAGCAGCGAGCCGACGATCGTGGAGATGAACCCCTGGATCGAGGCGGCGGTGCCCGCGATCTTGCCCATCGTCTCCATGGCCATCGATCCGAAATTGCCCGCGATCAGGCCGAAACAGAACATGGTCAGGGTCTGCAGCACCGCAAAGGTCCAGATCGATTCATGACCGCTGATCGCCACCCCCGCATGGATGGCGGCGATGCTGGTGAAGCCGATCAGGGCGGTGTGCGAAATCTTGCGCGAACCCAGCCTCACCACCAGACGCGCATTGACGATCGAGGCCACGGCGATGCCGCCCGCGATCAACGCGAACACCGCCGGAAACGCCGCCTCGGCGTGGAAGACGTCGGCGAAGATCTGCTGCGACGAGTTGATGAAGCCGAACAAGGCCCCGGTGATCGCCGTCATGGCCAGGGTGTAGCCGACGGCGGTACGATCGGTCAGGGCGATCTTGTAGGCTGCGGTCAGCCGCTTGACCTGGATCGGCAGCCGATCCTCGGGCTTCAGCGTCTCGGGCAGACGTAAAGACGCCCAGACGATCAGGCCAACGCCGATCAGGCCCAGCCCCGCGAAGATCCAGCGCCACGGCCCCACCAGCATGATCAGTTGTCCCAGCGAAGGCGCCAGGATCGGCACGCCCAGGAAGACCAGGAAGCTGAACGACATGACCCGCGCCATGGTGCGCCCTTCGTAACGGTCGCGCACAATGGAGACGGCAAGCACGCGGGTGCAGGCGCTGCCCAGACCCTGACCGACGCGGGCCATGATCAGCGTTTCGAAGGTCGGGGCCAGGGTCGCCAGCAGACTGAACATCACATAGACGCCAACGCCGAACAGCAGGACAGGCTTTCGCCCGAACCGATCCGCCAACGGGCCGTAGAACAGCTGCGCCCCGCCGAAGCCCAGCAGATAGGCCGTCACCACCCATTGTCGGTCGTTGTCGGTCGCCACGTTCAGGTCGGCGCCGATGTGCGGCAGGGCCGGCAGCATGGAATCGATCGCCAGCGCATTCAGCGCCATCATCAGGGCGATGAGGCAGACGAACTCGACGAAGCCGAGCTCCTTCTTGGCGGGCGCTGACGCAAGGGAAGAAGACATCCGGGCCAGATGCGCCGTCACGCCCCGATCCGCAACCGCACGCCCGTCATAAATTGCTGCAATGCAGCGAAATCGGGTTTGAACGGACGGCGCCTCGCCAAAGCCGCGAAGCTTCGCTAGAGGAAGTCATGACAGAACAGATGACAGCACAGGCGGCGCTGGACCGCCTCGAAACCCTCTACACCCAATCCGTGACCAACCTGCGCGACGCCG
>Ga0308158_10000660_pt1 | contig 49270 bp, 64 predicted proteins | sample PhyBR2_FD_201038 | JGI IMG/M metagenome (GOLD analysis project Ga0308158, IMG submission 201038) | Phyllosphere microbial communities from UC Gill Tract Community Farm, Albany, California, United States - DLSLB.R2 | ecosystem: Host-associated > Plants > Phyllosphere > Unclassified | place: USA... | reverse complement strand
ATGACGGCTTCATGGGCCGCACGCTGTTCGGCGACAGCTACGTCCTGGGACGACGCCCGGTGCTGCGTCTGGTCATGTAGCCCGCGGCCCGAACGCCGTTCGACGAGGACGTCCGCCGAAACAGTCGGTGCACAGTCATCCGCTGTCGGATACACTTGCCGGAAAGGCCAATGGTCAAGGGGCACGACATGAGAATCGCACCGCATCACGTCGTCGGGACGCCCCAGCATCGGCTATCGCGGATGCTGCAGACCGACCAGGTCTACCATCCGCGTCGCGCCTGGCCCGAGGACTGCACGGTCCAGTGGGGGCACGGGATCATTCCGGCGACGCCCTTCTTCGAGGCGTTCATCCCAGGCACCTTCATCCGCGGCGAGGGCGAGACGATCGCCGACGCGGAGGACCGGGCCTTCGAGCGGTACGAGAGCGAGAAGACGTGCGTCCACCTCTGGGGGCGGCAGCGTCCCGGCGGGCAGCTCTACACCAACGGCGCCGGCTGGTGCCGTAAGTGCGGAGCCTTCCGCAGCGAGATGTTCCCGGTCATCGTCAAGCTAGGCGCACATCGTCGACCGCTGCGGCGCATGGAGGTCGACCACCTCAGGTCGATCGAGACCGATCACGAGATGAACGCCCACATGGATGCGAGATACCCGGAAAGGCGAGAGGACCGTCTCCGCCATGGCCGTCTGCTGCGCATCCGCATGAACCTGTACGGCGCCGTCGCGCAGGACTGACCACCCACGATCAGAAGGAAGACACGATGCGCAAGCCAGGATTACACGATCTCGTCGGCGTGCAGGTCGAGATGAGCCGACGGTATGCCTGGACGCCAAAGCGGTCGCTCGCGGTGGTGGACGACCTGCATCAGATCGGCGTCATCACGTATCCGCGCACCCAGAGCACCGGCGTCGACCTGCATTCGCTGCAGCAGGCGCGGGAGGCGGTAGCGCTTCTCCGTGCCGCGGGACACGAGATCCATCCCGAATCGAGTGTCGACGCGCTGCTCGTGATCGAACCCGATCAGCCCGGCGTCACGTTCTACGATATCCCGGGAATCATTCCGATCGGGGATCTGTCCACGTCGAAGAAGAACGCGGAGGAGGAAGATCGCCGCAAGGCGTATGACGAGATAGTCGCCCAGTTCATCCACGCCGTCAGTCCAGCCGCCTGAGGTCGATGCTGCCCGCGGATCGACGCCGTTCAGGAGTAGGCCCGCCTGCGTCTTGACGGAAACCCGGATCCCGTCCTAGAACGAAGGAAGGCCAGCCGCTGGCCCTCCGCCCGCAAGTGGCGAACCCGAGAGGGAGCGGTCCACCATCGAGACATCGACCGTCCAACCTCGTCGGACGTGTTCGTCAGCGGGCAGCGAGCGCAATTCCGACGCAAGGCAAGGACCGCGTTCGATGAATCATATCCGCAAGATCAAGAAGCAGGCACGCCTGCGCGCAGCGGCGAGCGGCATTTCCCATCAGGCAGAGCTCAACGCAATCGCCCGCGAGCAGGGACACGACTCGTGGGGAAGCCTGCGCCGCAGTCTCGAGACCGCATGTGTATCCGAGACGGGACAGGACGAGGGGCATGACCTCGAGGATCTGATGGACGCCTTCAGGTCCGCGCGGCATACCGGCGGTCATCTCGTCGTGCTTCGCGCGTCGCACGAGGAGGAGGATCTCGCGATCGCGCAGCTGAGGAAGTACGGCGAAAGTCATGCGCAGGATCCCTGGCTTGCCGGCGCCTCCTTCAGACAGCAGGTCGATCCTGCAGACTTCGCGATCGCGACCGCCGCCTCCCCTGCGAGGACGATCGTCGCCGGCTCGCGCGGGTTCGACCGCGACACGCCGAGCGGCAACTTCGTCGTGCGCAGGAGCAGGGAGCGGCTGTCGCAGCTCAACGCGCTCTACTCCCGGCGCGACCAGCAGACCATCCACGCCACCATGGCGGTCACGTATGCTCTCCCGAAGCCGAACGACGAAGGCGCGTCGGTGCTGCGGCCCACGGTCGGAGCAACGACGATCAGGAAGACCGCCTTCGTTCGGAATACCGACGCGCAGGACCGGAACGACGTCTGCTGGGTATGCCTAGCTCCCTTCGGACGCGCCGCCACAGCGGACGAGATCGAAGGCAGCCCGCTCGGCGGTCCCTTCTCGTCGCCCAAGTGCGCCGACTGCCGGACGCACAATGCAACCACACAGGGACAGGCGGCGCACAGGATCATGCACTACGGGGTGGACGAGACGATCGCCAGAGCGGAACGTGCCCGTCGGCCGGACGAGGGCACTATTCACGTCTTCGCCGCCGGAGAGTATGTGCCGCTGCGCACGTGGGCAGCGACGCAGGCCGTCCCGGAATACGTGCGACGGTGGAGGGAATGGGAAGCGGACACGTCGAAGAAGTGCCCCGCCCAGTAGGGCAGGCGCCCGGCGATCGCGATGAAGGCAGAAGCACCTGCATCGCGATCGTGACGAATGTCAAAAGGGGAAGACCATGCGCAGAATGAAGGATCTCGGCCTCTATTCCGATGCCATTCTGGCAATGCCGTTCTCGGGGTACAGCTGGTCGGTGGAACAGGCACGGCAGGCCCATGACATGGTACAGAGCACGCCGGCCTTCCTGCGAGGACGGCGGCTCAGCGAACTCGCTCCCGAGGTGACATCCCAGCGTCTGTCGCGGCTCGCGCCTCTCCGCACCATCGGCGAATGGCTGGACACCCCCGTGCTCGACCTCCTGGGCCCCAACGAGGACCGTACGAGCGCGGTGCAGGCGGTGGCCATGGCGCTCGACCGTCTGCGCTATGCGACGCCCGAGACCTATGTCGACGGCACTCCGTGGCCGGTGTTCCGTCGCTACCGGATACTTATGTCCATGTCGCGGGGCATGGTGCTGGTCAGGACGCCGCCCGGCGGCCGCGTGGGCTGGATCATGCGACAGCCGGTAGTGGATGCGACGGGAATCGTCACGACGACCAGAAATGCGGAGTACGATCGCCTGGCGAAGACCGACGCGGATCACGTCTATCTGGAAAAGGCGCTCATGAACCTGGGAATATTCGAGCGGCTCGCGGGGTGCATCGAGGCCGTATGGCTGAACGCGGACGGTCTCGCCGAGGCAGACGACCTCTATGGGCATTCCAGGGTCGACCACTCGTATCTGCGCATAGGCCCGCCCTCATGGGCGACGCGACGCTAGGTTCTCGATGCACGCCCCTTGGCAGCAGCGCTCGATCTGCAGCAAGGTAACGGCGAGCAGGGAATATCGACTCGACGAATTCGAAGGGAAAGATCCATGACGGCACCGATATTCCCCGTATCCCTGCCTGCCGTAGTCGACAGCGGTGGTGTCGACGAGACCGGCGCCCCCGTGCTGCGGATCGGATGGATGTGGATGACGGCCGTGGTGTCGACGCTCGTCATCGTGCTCGGGCTGGCCGGCTTCATGCTCTACAAGCTGATCACGACATATGTCCCGTGACGCCGCGAGGCGAGGAGATCGGGCATCCGGTGATCAGGAAGGGGAGATCGGCATGTCGGTCAGGCAAGCACCGCTGAACATGGATCTCGACAGACTGGCCAGGGCGATCGCGACGAAGCGCGCCGACAGGACGCTGCGGGAGATCGAGGTCGAGACCGGAATCAGCAAGTCCACCCTGTCGAGGATGGAGCGCGGCCTCACCTGCGACATCCAGTCCTTCGCGGCTGCGATACGGTGGACGGGCGAAGACGCCGCTGTCGTGCTCGGCCTGCGCTCCCCGGACGTGTGACGAGCTGACAGGCGATGAAGCCTTTTCCACGATACTCAAGACATGGAAATGAAAGATGACCGACGGAAACGCGACCGCGCCCCAGCAGAAACGGGCCGGAACCGGATCGACACGACGTCTCTCGCGTGCGGCGCACGTACAGGAAAGAACCGACGTACGCATCGGAGCGGGCATCCTCGACGCGTTGGAGGGGGTCAGGCGCCCGAGCACCATCGAGGACATCGCGAACGCGGCCGGCGTCACGCGCGAGCGGATTCGATCGCTCGTCATGCAGGGGCTGCCGGTCGAGACCGTAGGAAGGAGTAGTTACGCAGGGCCGCACGTCGTCGACCCGGGACTCGCGCCTCCGACAGCGTTGCTGGAAACGATCCCCGACGGCTGGTTCGACGGCAAGGCGCTGGGGCTGGAGCCGGAGTATCTGGAGGAGATGCGGAAGAAAGGCTTTCTGACCGCGAAGAGCCGTCTCCGCCAGACGATGTACAGGCCGACCGACCTCTGCAGATGGACGGCGTGCTGCGTAGGCATGGATCTGCGGGAGCCGGTGCCGGAGGACCTTCCCGACGCAGACGTGGGCAGGGACGCCAGCCTGAAGGATGTCATCATCGGGATCGCATGCGAGATGGGCGACGCCGGGATGACGGCGAAGCTGATCAACGTCGTCGCCGGCAACTCGGACCTGCCGGACAACAGGCTCGAGGAACTGACGATCCACCTGTGGCGCCAGAAGTATCTCACCAGGTCCCCGCGCCCGGGATACGAGAGGCGCATGATCTACCGGGCGACCGAGCTCGCCCGCGAGTGGCGTGACCACCGCGGCATGCAGGTCGCCGGCGCCGGCGATGTCGCCGCATGGCTGGAACGGACGTCGCCGCCGCGGAAGAACGCCGGACTCCCCGAGGATGCGCCCGAGGCGTGGATCATGAGGGACGGCGCGCGGGTCGGCACGGTCGCGGAATGGTGTCGGGAAGCCATGAGGACTCCCGGGAACGTGCAGTAGCGAGGCGGGCGGCCGGGACCATCCCCTCCTCCCCTGACGGGGAAGAGCATATCCGCACGCGCGAGGACTCGCCGCAAAAGACGAAGGAACCACGACATGACGCAGACCGGACGCAGCGACGCCCGCCTCCACTTCGATCCCGCACACAACGCACAGCAGGCCCCCACGCTTGCTTGCCTTCAGGCGTGGGTGGAGGCGCGCATGTGGAGCGACGGTGAAGGGACGCTGCAGCGCACCGCGCGCATGGCCCGGCGCGACCTCGAAAACATGGAGCCACTTGGAAGGCGCCTGCTGCGCGTGCTGCCCGGCGGGCGCCAACGTGCGGCCAGCGCGGCGAAGGCGAGCTGTACCGCATGGATCATGCCCGATACGCACCGGATGCACGACATGATGCGCGAGTTCGGGATGTCGCTCGTGCGCAGCGATCCGCTCGACGCGTTCGAGACTATGCTCGGGCTCGCGCTCACCGAGAAGGTGCTCGATCTCACCTGGGCGAGCATTCCTGGGAAGCGACGGAGCCAAAGGGAGGGAAACGAGACGTTCTGGGTGGCGCTGCGCCATGACGTCGAGGCGGAGGCGCTCGCCAACCTCTACGAAAGTCCCGAGCTGCGCACCGCGTGGCCACGTCTGGTGGCGGCGCTGCGAGCGGCAAGCGACGAGATCACGACCGACATCGTGCGCGAGCGTGCGGACGATCTCGCCGAGTGGATCGAGGGCATGGCGTCGGCAGCGCTGGCGAACATGACCGATCCCTCGTCCCCGGACAGCCTGAAAAGCTGCATCGACAGGTTCCTGCGCGACCGGTCGATAAACGATGATGGCTGACGTCGCCGTCCGTCGCCTGCACCGGACGGCGATGTCACCGGAGGGATGAGCGCCCACGGTTTCTGCCAGCCAGATCGAGGCACGGCAAAGCGGCCTTGAAGGCCATCCCCTCCGCCCCCGACGGGAAGGAGCGATGCAGCACGCGCAGCAGGACGCACCGAACCTACGGGAAGAGCGGGCGAATCCTCTCCTCTCCCCGGTCCGCACCTGCGCCGGGATCAATGGATGGGCCGCCCCCAGATTCCGCCCCCCCGCATACGCCGGGAGCAGGCCTGATGCAGACCAGCATCCAGCCCCCTTCGACGCGGCCCCACGCCGCAGGTTGCGACCCCGTTTCCGGGAGTATATCCCCTTGTCCATCACGGTCACCCTCGAGAGGGAGCATCTGGAATACTGCGACGAGATCGCGCGCAAGCGCCAGGAGAGCGCCGACCGGCACGACAGACGCGGCGGCAACGGCGCGGTCACCCGCGGCGGCGCCGCGCTCGACATGAACGTGAAGGGCGCTCGCGGAGAGTGCGCCACCTATCTGTGGTTCAGTCCGATCAGGTGGCATACGTACCGCGACGACAGTCTCGCCGACCTGCCGGACCTCGGCGACTTCATCGACGTCAAGACCGTCATCCACCCCCGCCCTCTTCTCATCGTCCAGCCGACAGCGCCCGACCACTGGGCCTATCTGCTCGTCAACGGGAGACGTCATCCCGACTACGTGCTCGAGGGCTGGCTCTGGGGACACGAGGTCAAGACCCCAAAGTACCTCTGGGATCCTCTCGGCGGACGGGCCGCATACTTCGTACCCGCCGCGGATCTCAGGCCGCCCATATCCCTCTGGGCATCGCTCTTTCTCGATCCCGATCGCGTATCGGATACACAGCGCCTAGCTACAGCCTGAGGAAAGACATGAGCCATCTCGAGAAGACCCCGGACGTCCCGGTCGGCGACGGAACGCCACTCAGGACGCCGCGCCAGTACGCCGACACGCTGCTCTGCGGCGGGACCTACATGGCGCGCACCTTCCGCCTTCGCGAGGAAGATGCAGGACCTCCGCCGCCATTCGTGCCGACCCGGCTGAATGTACAGCATCACGGGGGCCAGGCCGTTTCCGTCACGACCATGGACTACGACTGGGCCGAGGCCGACCCGCGTCAGGAGGCCTACGTCCGGAACGACGTCCTGACCCTCGTCACCGAGGACTATCAGCTCGATGTCCAGACATCCTCGTTACCGCGATAATGTCCCTGACAGGACAGATATCCAAGGGAGCAGCATATGGCACGACTCGTGACGCTCGCCGACTGCCGTGCGGACCAGCTCGAGTCCGTACGGGCACGTGGACTGCATCCGAGCCGCGAGAGGTCGGCGATGATCTTCGCCGCCGGTGCGCTGGACAATCCGAACATCGCCGCCGGGCTGGGCTCGATGGAGCTGTCGACCTTCTACGATGGGCAGGTCGCCGCCGGACACATCGACAGCAACCCGTACTGGCCGCGACACGCCAGATAGCCGCCGCGAGACACAGGAGAGGACCATGACCAGATCGCTAGACGTCGCGGTGCTCGGCATGGGAGTGGGAGGGCTCGCCGCCGCCGCCATGCTCGGACGCCGGGGACACCGTGTCGTCATGTACGACAGGATGTCTGCACCCGGTCCAGTCGGTTCGGGGTTCGTGCTGCAGCCGACCGGCCTGGAGGTGATGAGGAGGATGGGCCTCCACGAAGCGGTCGCCGAACGCGGAGCGACGGTCACGCGGATGCTCGGCAAGGTGCAGCCGTCGGGCAGGACGGTTCTCGACGTAGGCTACCGTGACGGCAACAGTGCGATCGCCATCCAGCGCCGTGCCCTGTTCGACCTGCTGTACGACGCCGCCGTGGACGCCGGCGCGGCGGTCGAGACCTCCACCGAGGTGGTCGGTGTCGAGTCAGGGCAGCGTCCGCGTCCGATATTCGCGGACGGAAGGATGGGGCCGACCTGCGATCTCGTCATCGACGCCATGGGGTGTCGTTCCCCGACATCCGACCGCTCGCGGCAGATCGGCTACGGCGCGCTGTGGGCGACCGTTCCGTGGGACCCGGCATGCGGGTTCGATGCGCACACTCTCGAGCAGCGGTACCGGCGCGCGACGAACATGGCCGGTGTCCTTCCAGTCGGCACCGCCGCCGCCGGCGAACGCCCGATGGCCACGGTGTTCTGGAGCATCCGTCACGGCGACGACGCCGCGGACTGGAGGGACAGGGCCGTGGAACTCTGGCCCGAGATCGCGCCGCTTGTCACGGCAGCCGAGCCGACGCTCGCTGCATATCGCCACCACACCCGCAGGGCCATCGCGTCACCCGGTGTCGTCAGGATCGGAGACGCCTGGCACGCGACCAGTCCGCAGCTGGGGCAGGGCGCCAACATGGCGCTGCTCGACGCGCTGTCGCTGTCCAGCGCCATCGGTACCGGGTGCGACGTCGACGGGGCCCTGACGCTGCACGTACGTCGCAGGCGTCTGCACGTGGCGTTCTATCAGGCGCTGTCGTACGTCCTGACGCCCTTCTACCAGTCGGATGGGCGGATGCTGCCGGCGATGCGGGACGGTCTCGTGGCCCCGCTTCTCCGGCGCGAGGGCATCGTTCACGCCATGATCTCGTCGATGGTGTCGGGCGGCATGCTCGACCCGCTGGGAGCCATGGACCGTCGCACCTGACGACGAGCCCATGGACAGAATTTCGAAAGGACGAAAAGATGACCGACTACGACTTCGCCTGCACGCAGGCAGGCACGGTGGCGACCATCGCTACGAACAACTGGAAGACGACGCAGTGGATCCGCGAGAACGTGCCCGACGCGGTAGGAACCGTCGTGGGCGCGAACTATGCCACGGTCACCGGCGAGCCGCGCTTCATGCTCGACATGGCGATGGGGCTGATCAGGGCCGGGTTCACGTGCGAGAACCACGAGATGGTCTGCCCGCCAGGGACGTGCTGAGCCTCCTGGGATTGGACAATCCGGAATCCCTCATCCTATAACTCGTCCATGGCGAGCTCATCCCCCACTGCAGCGCATCCCGATGACTGGTTCCGGACGGAACTGACGCGGGTCGAAAACGACGACAGCCGTGCGGAGCTGCCTCCACGGGCCGCACCACGCGGCGGGCTGATGGGCCGCCTGATGGGGCGTACGGCCGAAAGGTCGAGCCAGGAGCGCAGGCTCGACCTCGAGGGAAGTCCCGAGATCGCCGATCGCGTAGCGGTCGTCGTGGCGCATCGTCTCCTGCAGATGCAGCGACGCGACGTCGTCCAGCATCTGCCCGAGGCGCTGTTCGAGGGCGCGCTGCCGCAGGACGACGAGGACCGCTTCATGCATCTCGCCGATGCCGCGCTGACGGTCGTCAGGCAGCACCTCAGCCAGACTGTCCCCTCCAGACCGGAGGACGAGATCCATCCTCTCCGCCTGCAGGCCGTGATCGACGCGCTCGACGACGGATCGGTCAGGACGTTCGCCGAGCGCCTGCGCGAACACCTCAATGCCAGACTGATGGAGCGGGGCCACGACGCCGAGATCGCGAAGGAGGACGCCCTGCTCGTCGAGATCGACAACGTCATGCTGGGCGACGTCGACGACCAGGGACGGATGGCGTACGCCATGGACGTGATCGTCGACGGGCATCCGCTGGCGACCGTCGCCTCCATGGGCGACGGCTCGATCGAGCCTCTGGAATGGCTGGGCGGTCATGGCCCCGAGGATCTGGACGCGCTCCGGGAATACGTAACCCTATGGGGAGAACCACGCCAGGACCGGCACGGAGAACGTCCCGACAGTCTGGAGGAGCTGCTCCTCGACAGGGTAACGGTCCTGCTGACGCGCTATGCGTTCATCGAGGCTCTGTCCGACGCCGTGCTGTTCTGCGACACGCAGGACGACGCGCCGGGCGGGCAGGTCATCCGCGTCGTCGAGATCGATCCCGAGATCGGTCGCGAGACGACATGGGAGATCGTGGTGGCGGAATATCCGGACGCCATCCTTCTGGACGCGCTGGGCGAGGAGGACGCGTTCGTGCTCTGGCTGGCCTTCTCGGACGCCTAGCGTTCCATCGCCGGCGACGTCCTGGAATCGTGCTCCCGCTGCGCGACCTGCATCGCCAGCCTGTTCTTGGGCGTCTGCAACGCCGCCGACTTGGCCGCCGACATAGTCCTGCGCACCTTGTCCCTGACGACGCGGGCGAGCTCCAGGAAAGGGTTCTCGACCTGCTTCTCCTCGGGGCCGTCGACCTGCATGATGCGGCGCATCACCTGGCGATCGCGGTCGTCAGCGGCATGGGACTTGCGGGCCATCTGCATGCGCTGACGTGCACGCGAGCGGTCGACGCCCCGGTTGATCGCCTCCGAGACGGGAGTCCGCCTCGGGGCCTTCGCCATCGGACGGGCCGCACTTCGCGTAGCGCGGGAAGCTCCCTGCGAGGCCATGCGGGCCGCGCCGCCGCGGGCGCTGGTCAGCGCCGAGAACCTGCTCGCGAGCGGGCTGGACCGGACGCTGGTGAGCAGGCCCTTGCCCGCCTTTCCCGCAGTCGTCGCCGTCGTCCTCAGAGCCGAGCCAACCGTCTTCATGGCGGAGACGCTTGCCTTGGCAACGGCGGTGCCGGCCTTCATCGCGATCGACGACGCGGTCTTCACCACGGCAGTGGTGACTTGGCCGATCATCATGACCGGAGCAGCGATGACCTGTGCGACCAATGGAGCCTCCCGAAAACAGGATGGAATGGTAGTGCCGATCGCACCAGACGGCAATAGAGCCCTCGGGGTTACGGAATAAAGCAGGCGGGAGACCGCATCAGCAAGGGAGACGACCATGATCGTGGGGTACGACATCGCATGCTATTCGTACGGAAGCGGGCCGTGCGTGGCTCCGTCGAAGGGCTTCGTGAAGACGACGGACTTCGAAGAGACGGATCGGATCCGCATCATGCAGGACCTGCTGCGGGAGGAGCTCTTCCGCAATTCCAGGCATCCCAAGACGACCTCCGTGATCGCCACCTTCCAGTGGACCGAGGACGGGGAGGACAGGCGTCTCCAGCTGCGTGCCGGACTTCTCGACCGCAACAGCCCGGAACGGGCGCCGTACCCCTATCAGACGGAGGCGATGGCCGAATTCACCGCCAACGTCTGGGTCGGCGAGACCGAGCCGCCGGGCGTCGTCGGATCGCTCTGATAATGGACTAAAAGGCCCCGAGTCGCAGTGGACTTGACGGTCGCGTTAGGAGCGGACTAGATGACGGGACAGGCATTCCGCAGGCCTTCCGCCCGCATCGGCGAACCCAGGGGAGCGGCGACACCATCGATACGTCGACCATCCATCCCATGCCGGATGGGGTCGCGAGCGGGCAGCGATCGCATATTCCGGCAGAGGAAGGACAGCGACCGATGGACATCGTCCAGCAGATCAAGAGACAGGCGCGGCTGCGTGCGGCCGCCGCAGGAACGTCGCATCAGGCGGAGCTCAATGCGATAGCACGCGAGAACGGGCACGTCGCATGGGGGCAGATGCTCGCCGCGCTTGCGGCCGCCACCCAGGCGGTCCCGGAAACGTCCGACGCTACGGCCAACGAAGACGCGACGAAGATGGACCGAACGGAGAACACGATGAAGGACTGGACCGGTCAGGAGTACGATGCCGAGGCGCTCTCCGACGTGCGCGGCACCCGTGCGGACTACGACACCAATCTCATCCGACGCCTCAACCCGCATGCGAGCCTCAACATCAGCGGCACCACCGGGGGGACCCGGCCAGCCGCGCGCTGCCAGACCGGTTTCGTGCTGTCGGCGAACGCGACGTGCGAGAAGTGCGGAGCAGGCACCGGACAGGCATGCCGGTCAAGCGAGCAGGGAACTGCGGGCCACACCGCCGGCGTCGAGCCACCCATGAGCGACGCGGAGGCCGCCGAACGGCACTTCTTCGGGCTGCTCAGGGAGCGCATGAGATACGGCTCGATCCGCCAGTCGTAACGACCAGGTAACGACGAACGAAATCACGAGCAGGGGAGAAAAGCGATGGCGCTCGACCATGACCCGGACGCGGGGAACATCGCGAAGTGGCCATCGTCCCTGCCGGATCATCGCGGAGGGTGCCATGAGGTCGTATGACGGCAGCATGACGTGGGACCGCATCGAGGCGGCGCTGCGGCGCGACGGATACGCGCTGCGGTTCTCGTGCGCGAGCTTCGACCGGCCCCCTGAGGATCTGGCATATACCGGCAGGGAGGACGGATGGGCCATGCGCCGTCTCCTGAAGGAATGGTGCGCGCGCAACGGCGTGACCGACTACCGCATCGTCCGCAATACAAGCTATCACCGCGACCTGCACGGGAATGCCGTCTACGAGCTGTGGGGGCGGAAGCCCGAACACGACAGAGGAGGAAAAAGATGATCTCGGTAGGAATCGGCCGCAATCCGGCAGGCATGCCGGTCATGCTCGAGAAGGCGTGCCCGACCTCGGAACAGCTGTTCTACGAGGACGGACCAAGCATGGCCGAAGAGGCGCGCCAGGATGGAGTGCTCGTCATGTTCGACTGCATCGACGGCGCCGAACACGAACCGCGGCGCCGATATTCGCACAGTAGCGGCGATCTGTAGTGACGCCTTTCGACACGGCGACCCCGATGTATCACGGGACGGCCGCACGGTCCTTCGACGAGTTCATGGGATGGCGACCCGTCTTCTTCACGTCGAGCAGAGCCTACGCCGCGGTGTACATGGAGAAGGGGGAGGGCCAGCCCAGGATAGTCGAGGCAAGGCTCGACGTCCGTCACCCCTTCGTCGGGAGGTCGCCGGAGGACGTGGCGTTCTGGAACGACGACTTCGTGCCGTGGATGAGGAGCAGACATCCAGCCCTGTCCGTCTCGCTGGACCCCATCGCACCGCGTGATGGCGTGCCCTTCGTCTGGGCCGACGAGTTCTTCGTCCACCTGCGGCGCACGGCGCGGGTGGGAACGTCCCGGTATGACGGCATGATCGTCGACGAGACCGCGACGGCGGCATTCGTGAAGGGCGGCGAGATCACCGTCGTACCTCTCCACGTTTCCCAGATCGCAATCCACAACTGAAAGCGAAGAGACCATGAGCAAGTACAGCATCAACCGCTTCCTGCCTCATGCAAAAGGCATGCACGGACCCTTCCGCTTCGAGGACGACACGGATGTCACGACCGGTCATACCATGGTGCTCGCGCAGGCCGTCTCGCCATGCTTCGATCTGAGGCAGGAAGTCGAAGGATTCTACGTCCTGCCGGCAAAGGATGGACCCGATCGCGGACGTGACGACCAGGACGGGGCAGATGACGGAGAATGAACGTGGACGAATCCCAGCCGCTGCATGCATGGCATGAGCTCGACGAGGCGGGTCTGCGGGAATGGGCCTCGCAGTACGTCGGCTGGGCGACGAACGAGATGTCCGACCCCGCCGACCTCTCGTGGACGCTGGAACACGGAATGCGCCTCGACCTCGTGATGGACGTAGGAACCGACTGGGACGCCTACTACGTCGACGAGATCGAGGAGGGCGTACGCTACGACGCAGACTTCGCGGACGCCGACTATCATACGCCCGTCGTCGTCAGCATCGAGGACGGGCGGACGATCATCTGGGACGGCTGGCACCGGCTGGCATGCGCGATCCGCCGCGGCGACCGCGGCATCATGGCGATCGTCGGACGCTAGTCCCGCCGATCGCGAGAACCAGATAAGGAGAATATCATGTCGGAACCCCTGTGGGTCGAGAAGCTCGACCTGATCCCTGCGGACGCCCGCGGGCGTATCCGCCGCTATATCGAGGAAGGACACGGCGCCTCCATGAGCACCTTCTACCGCTGCCTGCTGTCGAACGACCTGATCGGGGCGATCCAGGGCGGCGACGAGGAGAACCGTGCGGCGCTGCCGGACTACGTCGAGTATCTGACAGCCTATGCGCCGCAGGAGTGCTACGGCAGTCCCGAGAAGGTAGCGGCATGGCGAGGGATCGACACCCGGTCCAGCGACGGGGCGGAGGTGCGGCGATGACGGCGACAGACCGTGGACGCGCGACGTTCGTGAGGCTGATGGCCGACTATTCCAGCGACGGGGTCTGGAATGCGGGCGGGGCGATGATGGACCGTGATTCGCTCCCGGTCAGCCAGGACCTCCGCGATGCGATAGAGCGCTGGTGCATCGACTACGAGGGCAGCCAGTTCTACCGGGGGCGCAGCGATCGCACGGTGGACTTCGATACGGCGTCCTTCAACGCGAGAGGCGCCGCGCTTGCCGTCAGGCTGCGCGCCGAGCTGCCCGGCTGGACGGTCGTCCACGCTCCCCAGAACGCCTGACACCGAAAGGGGCGCCGCGCGTGAGTGCGACGCCCCGATGGCCGTCCGGGGAAGAGATCAGGCGGCAGCGACGGCACCCGTGCGGATCGACGAGCGGCGACGCATCGAGGCGCCGACCAGGCCGAAGCCCAGGATCATCATCGCCCAGGTGGCCGGCTCGGGAACTGCGGCCGAGAAGGTCACGTTGTCCACCTCGAACGCGGGCTGGCCCGAGTACAGGCGCAGGCCGTAGATAGCCTGGTCGGTCGACGCCAGCGAGATGCGGGTGCCGGCGGTGCCGTTGTTCGGCATGACCTGCTGGCCGGTCAGCGTGTAGAACGCGTTGCCGGCCGCATCGAGCAGCGCGAAGGTGTTGTACGAGTCGACGGTGCCCCAGTCGAACGCGATGTTCTGGAAGCCGGTCTTCGAGAAGATCGAGGCCGAGCCGGTGCCGCTGGCGACGTTGGTCGTCAGGTAGTTCGACGAGCCCGTCGGATTCGCGCCGAAGGTGTTGCTCTCCGACTGGACCATGCCGCCGGTGCGACGGAAGCCGTCGGGCAGGCTCTGGTCGAACGTGATCGTGGTGCCAGCTGCGGGAACGCTGCCGATCTTGCTCAGATCGTAGGACACGGCCGCCTGGGCGCCGGTCGACATCAGCGAGACGGCGGCAGCCGCCAGGAGCATCTTCATCTTCATATCACAACCCCTTGAGGCCACTGCGAGACCGTCTCGTGCGGCGGGATTGAAGAACTAGACACGGTCTTCAGCTGCGTAAATCCCCCGTTCATGTAAAAATCGTCCCTTTGCGGGATTGCAACCGATTGCGGAGAAGATCCTCGGAGAATATCCGAAGAACTTACGTACCAGCCTATTGGATAGCAACACGCAATGGTCCGACATATTCATATCCTATACTAACATGCCGATATAAAGGACGAATTCATACGGGTGTGTACTGACGAATATGTGAATGATCGTTCACATCTGGACATCAGACATGAAAAAGGGGCCGTCGGCGCACTGCCGACGGCCCCTGCTTCGAATCGGACCCGGATCAGAAGTGGCCGATGACGCCCAGCATCGGACGCACGGTCTCGAAGTCGCCGGTGGTCGCGACCTCCGCACGGAAGCGGACACCCTCCTTCTTCACCAGACCGTCAAGGCCGACCGCCTTCGGGCCGAACTCGCCGCCGATGCCGTAGGAGACGCGCCCGAAGTCGCGGCTGTTGCTGCCGTAGCGGTCGAAGTTGACCCAGCGGTAGCCCGCCTTGACGTAGACCAGACCCGTCTCGCCGGCGCGTGCGCCCACGCGGCCATGCACGCCGTACTCCCAGTCGATGTCGCCGGTGAAGCCCTTGGCGACGTTGCCCTCGGCACCAACGAAGAACGAGCCAAGCGGCACGTTGACGCCCGCGACGCCCTCGACCAGACCGCCCTTGAGACGGTCACCCGGGGCCGAGTAGGGGATGCCGTGGCCGGGGTTGCTCTCGAAGCCCTCGTAGCCGCCCATGACGCCGACATAGGGATCGATGCCGAACGCGCGCGAGCCGTCGGCGGTGGTCTCCTGGGCGCTGGCCGCGACAGGAATCAGGGAAGCGGCCGCAACGGCCGCCAGAAGCAGCTTCCTCATGTTCATCTTTCCTCTGGAACGCCGACCCTGGAAGCGGGCCGGTCTCGAGGGTGTGAACGAGGATGTCCTGCATTCGTTTCCGCTGTGATCCTTAAAATGCCACGGTGTTGCATCGCAGCAACACAGACCTCCCGCGATGCGGGCCGTGCGTTCCGCCGCCGCCTGCGACCGGCTGGGCGCGCGACTGCACCGTCATGCCTTGACCATGTGTCGCATAAGCGACACACAACAGTACGAAAGGGGAACAAGATGCCGCTGGACATCCGTACGATCGAACAGCTTGCACCCGACCAGTCGTCCCTGAAGGCGGCCGCCGGGCTGGCGAAGCCGGGCAACTGGTCGAGTATCGCCGGGAATGCCGAAGGAACCCTGATGTGGGGCCTGTGCGCGGGCTCGGGGGCCAATCCGTACAAGGTGGCAGTCGACCTGAGCGACAACGGATCCAAATGCACGTGTCCGTCTCGCAAGCACCCCTGCAAGCACGGCATCGCCCTCATGTGGATGAAGGTCCAGGGTTCCGCTACCTTCGCAAGCGCGGCGACTCCCGAATGGGTCGAGGAATGGCTCGCACGTCGACGAGGGCCTCCCGTGAACCGAGGCGAGGCGGGCAAGGACGCGGGCGACGTGGGCGGCGACGCGGCTCCGGAGGATCCGAAGGCCATCGCCAAGCGTGAGGCCGCCGCGGCGAAGAGGCTCGCGGAGAGCGACGCCGCGATCACTGCGGCGTTCGACGCGCTCGAGCAGTGGATATCCGACCAGCTCCGGACCGGACTGTCCGCCTTCGTCGACGACGCCACGGCACGCTGTCGCCGGATCGCCTCGCGCATGGTCGACGGCAAGGCGCCGACGCTGGCGGGACGGATCGACGAGATGCCTTCCCGGCTCCTGCGCGTGCCCGCCGGCGACCGGATCCGGATAGCCGTCGACGAGATGGCGCGTCTCGTGCTCCTGTCTCGCGGGTTCCGCGCCGATCCGCGGGATCCGGCCATCCGACGGTCCGTCGCCAGCGCCGAGAACAAGGACGTCATGCTCGCGGATGCGCGGACCATCCCCGTATCCTCGACGTGGGAGGTACTGACCGAGCGGATAGTGACGCGACGCGACGGCCTGATCTCCCAGACGACGTGGCTTCTCAATCTCGGCGAGGGACCACGCTTCGCCATGCTCCTCGACTTCCACCCGGCCAGCGTCGGACGGCGGGGCACGTCGTTCGTGAAGGGAGACCAGTTCGAGGCGGAGATCGCCTTCTTCCCGGCCAAACGACCACTCCGCGCCGTCATGGTATCGCGCGGAGAGCAGGTCACGGGACGTGCATGGCCCGATCCGGACGGCGACACGGTCGTCGGCATAGCCGAGCCGGCGCTCGTCGCGGATCCGTGGTGCGGGGACGTGCCGATGCTCCTGCCGCGCGGACGCATCCTGCTCGACGGCGCGGATCAGCCGTGGTGGCGTTCCGAATGCGGGCGGATGGTACACCCGATGACGGGAACGGTGCCCGACGTCGCGCGCGGATCGCCGCTCGAGGGCGCAGCGGCCATATGGTCCGCCAACCGCCTCGAGATGCTCGCAGGCTCAACCTCATGGGGAAAGGTCGACTTCGATGCATGACACTCTCGCAGACGACCTCCAGCCCGTCCTGGTCCGCTGGACCATGGGCGGCCAGGCCGCGTCGATCGCTCCCGAGCGGATCTCGACGCTTCTGGGAGAAGACCCGGACGAAGCCGAGCTCCGTCTGCTGGTGATCGCCGGACAGGCGCTCGGCATGATGGTGGTCCCGGAACCGACCGGGGGACTGCAGGGCGTTCCCGATCTTCCGCTACTGGCTCTCCCGACCATGCCCGCCGCCCTGCGGCCTCTGGCCGCGCCCATCCTATCGGGACGGGACGAGTGGCTGCGCGAGGGGCTGCTGCGCCTTCTCGAGACACGCGGATACGTCGTCCATCCCGCCGACTGGATGCCGAAGGCCGGTGCCGACGTGCTGGACGTCTATGCCCCGTGGCAGGACTGGATGAAGGGGATCCAGGCAACAGCGGGGATCGGCGGCCCGGGCTGGGACGATCTCGGTCCCGCTGCGCGTCTGGCCATGCTCGCCGGACTGCGGCGCTCGGACCCGGAGGCCGCGCTCGATCTGGTCTCGGCACGCACTGCCCAGGAGACGCCGGAACGTCGTCTAGCCATGGTGCGGACCCTGGCCGTCGGGCTGTCCGAGCGGGATCGCCCGTTCCTGGAGGGGCTTTCCGCCGATCGCGCGCCGACGGTGCGCGCCGAAGCCTCGCGCCTGCTTTCCCGTCTCGGCGGCTCAGTATCCTCGACCCTGTCAGATGACGTCTCGGATCTCGTGCAGGTCACGAAGAGTCTTCTCGGCGGACGTCGATCGATCACCCTAAAGGCACGGATGAACCATGCCCAGCAGGCGCGTCTCGAGAAGGTGATGGCCGGCGCGGATGCCACGGCGTTCGCCGCGGCGCTGGGAGTCGCCGACGTCGACCTTCCAGGGCTGTGGCCCTGGGGGAAGGACGTCGTCCTGGACCAGCGCCTCGCCGATCTCCTGACCGGCACGGGCTCCGACGGCGTGATCGATGCGATCGAGAAGAGGATCGCCGACGGAACCGGCATCGGCGTGCATACGCTTCGCGACGGAGCGCGGCGCCTGTCGTCCGCAGCGCAGACCGAGCTCGTGCGTACGTCGTTCAGTCAGGAAACGCCGCTCTCCTCGACGGTCTCGATGGCGCCGGTCCTCGGCATCGTCGAGGAGCCGGACAGGAACGCCGAATGGCGCTTGGTCCATCTACAGCTGCTCCGCGACGTCGAGCCGGACGCCTCCGTCGGTCTGGCGACGCTCCAGGCTCTCGGCCTGCTCGTGACGAGGGAGGCCGCAAGGAGCGTGCTGGACAAGCTCGAACGCACCTCGGTGAGGACGGGCGATCCGCGCCTCGACACGCTTCGCATCAACGCCGCACTCTGAACATACCCGACATCGAAAAGGGAGAATACCATTGACCGAGAAGCTCCGTCTGCCCGCCGAGGAGACCTACGCCGCCGAGATCGCCGCTCTGAGCCGCGACGAGGGGTCACGGCCGAAGGGCTGGATCATGACGCCGCGATCCGCAGTGACCTACCTCATGGGCGGCAAGGCGCAGGACGGCACGCCGGTCTCCGCCAAGTACGTCGGCGACCGTCGCCTCATGGAGACCGCGGTGTCGACGCTCATGACCGATCGCGGCCTGCTGCTGCTCGGGGTTCCCGGCACCGCCAAGTCGTGGGTATCCGAGCATCTGGCGGCCGCGATCTCGGGCAACTCGACGCAGGTCATCCAGGGGACGGCGGGCACCGACGAGAACCAGGTCCGCTACGGCTGGAACTACGCGCAGCTGATCGCGCACGGTCCGTCGCATGACGCGCTGGTCCCGACACCGCTAATGCGCGCGATGAAGTCGGGCAACATCTGCCGTATCGAGGAGCTGACCCGCATGGGCAGCGACGTCCAGGATACGCTCATCACGGTCCTGTCCGAGAAGATGATGCCAATCCCCGAACTCAACGATTCGGTCTATGCCGAACGTGGCTTCAACATCATCGCGACGGCGAACAACCGCGACAAGGGCGTCAACGATCTCTCCGACGCCCTGAAGCGCCGCTTCAACGTGGTCATCCTGCCGCTGCCCGCAGGCATCGAGGACGAGGTCTCCATCATCGTCAAGCGCGTCGGCGAGATGGCCACGAGCCTTGATCTGCCGACGCCGCGCAACGTGGCCGACGAGGTGCGCCGCGTGGTCACCATCTTCCGCGAGCTGCGCAGCGGCGCGACCGAGGACCGTCGCCAGACGCTCAAGAGCACCTCGGGCGGCCTGTCGACCGCCGAGGCAATCGGCGTCATGGTCTCGGGCATCAGCCAGAGCACCTACTTCAACGACGGCCAGCTCGACGCGGCCTCGATCGGCGGCAGCATGCTGGGCGCGATCGTCAAGGATCCCGTACAGGACCGCGTCACGCTCGACGAGTATCTCGAATCGGTCCTGAGGAATCGTCGGGGATACGAGGGCTACTACGCCGCTCTGAGCGGACGGGCCTGAGCGATGGCCGCCCCCGTATCGGTATTCGGGGTGCGGCATCACGGTCCCGGATCGGCTCGCCGGCTGGTCGAGGCGCTCGACGCGCTTCGTCCCGTCGCCGTGCTGGTCGAGGGACCGTCCGATGCCACGCCGCTCCTTCCCCTTCTCGCCAGCCCGGCCATGGTCACGCCGGTCGCGCTCCTCGCCTATGCCGAGGAGGATCCGTCCAGGGCGACGTTCTTCCCGTTCGCCGAGTATTCGCCCGAGTACCAGGCCGTGCTGTGGGCGGTGCGCAACGGCGCCGACGTGCGCTTCATCGACCTCCCCTCGACGGACCGTCTGGCGGCCGATCCCGACGGGGTACCGGACGAGCCAGAGGACCGCGATCCCATCTCGTTCGATCCGATCGGGGTGCTCGCGCGCACCGCGGGCTACGAGGACGGCGAGTCCTGGTGGTCGGACACGATCGAGCACAGCGCGGACGGCAGCCCCGTCTTCGACGCCGTCGCCGATGCGATGACGGCCCTTCGCGACGAGGTTCGACCCGTCGAGGGGCGCGAGGCCGCCCGCGAGGCGCACATGCGACTGGCGATCGCCCGCGCCGCTCGCGAGGACTCCGGACCGGTGGCGGTCGTATGCGGAGCATGGCACGTGCCCGCGCTCGTGCAGAAGGTGCCGCAGAGCGCCGACCGCGAGATCCTGAAGGGACGCGCCAGGACGAAGGTCAAGGCGACCTGGACCCCGTGGACCGCGCCGCGTCTCGCGCGTGCGACGGGATACGGCGCCGGCGTGGTGGCCCCGGGCTGGTTCGCGCACCTGTGGAGGAACGGCCACCGCGAGGACCGCGACTCGCACTGGCTGACGCGCATCGCCATGGCGCTGAGGGAGAAGGGGCATGCGGTATCCACCGCCTCGCTGATCGAGGCGCAGCGCCTGGCAGCCGCCCTGGCGACCCTGCGACAGCGCCCCGCTCCGGGGTTCGAGGAGCTCATGGAGGCATCCGTCTCGGTATTCTGCGGCGGCTCCCGCGCGCTGTGGGACGAAATCGCTCCCGATCTGCTGATCGGCAGCGACGTGGGCGAGATCCCGCCCGAGACGCCGCTGGCACCGCTGCTGGACGATCTCCAGCGCCAGCAGAAAGCGGTCCGGCTGAAACCCGAGGCGCTCGACCGCGACCTGTCGCTCGACCTGCGCACGGAATCCGGCCTTGCCCGTTCGACCCTTCTCCATCGCCTGGTCGTGCTGGAAGTGGACTGGGGACGCCTGACGGATGCGGGAAAGAGCAGGGGCACGTTCCGCGAGAACTGGAAGCTAGCGTGGGTACCCGAGTTCGCGGTCGCTCTCGTCGAGAACACGGTCTACGGTCCGACCATCCTCGACGCCGCGGACACACGGATCATGGAGCGCATGAACGAGGAGGCCGACATCGCCGAGCTGGCGGAATCGGTACGCGGCGCGATGGTGGCGGATCTACCGAGGTCGGTCGCGTTCGGGATAGCGCAGCTCGAGCACAAGGCAGCGCTCGACGCCGAGGCGCTGCCTCTGCTGTCGTCGCTGCCGCCCATGGCCGACATGCTGCGCTACGGCGAGGCGCGTGCAGGGCAGGTCGCGCCCATCGAGGCCCTCATGCCGAGCATCGCGGTGCGCGCCGCAATATCGCTCCACTACGCCGTTAGAGGTCTCGATCGCGAGGCCGCCGAGAAGATGCGTTCGGCGATACAGCGCGCGGACGACGCGATCCGGCTCGCCAGGCTCGGGGACGACGTCCGCGACCAGTGGCTGGGCGCACTGTCGCGCATCGTCGGAGACGCGACCGCCTCGCCGCTCGTCGTCGGGGCGGTGGCGAGGATGCTCTACGAGGCAGAGCGGATGGACGCCGATGAGGCCTCGACGCTGCTCGGCCGGATGCTGTCGCCATCGGTCTCGGCCATCGACGCCGCGGGCTTCTTCGAGGGGTTCTTCACGGATTCCGGACCCCGTCTCATACACGACGGCCTCCTGCGGGGCGCGGTCGACGGATGGATGGCGTCCCTCGACGAGGAGGCGTTCGTCGCGACCCTGCCGCTGTTCCGGCGCGCATTCGGGACGATGGACCGGATGGAGCGGCGGCGACTGATGGACGCCCTGTTCGAACGACGCAGCGAGGGCGTGCGCGGATACGTCCCGGCACTGGGTGCGGCCGACGTCTGGTCGCGACTGAGCGGCAGGGTCCTTGGGATACTTGACGGAGAAAAGGCATGAGCGAGGACAGCGAGGAGCGCCAGCGGCGCTGGACGCTCGCCCTGGGCGTGGAAGACGGCGCCGGTGGCGGCCTGTCGGACAAGGACCGGCGCATGAACCAGGCGCTGGGGGCGCTCTACGACGAGCCGGAGGACGACGCGAAGAAGGGGGCTGGAAGCCTGAGCCGATCGTCGCCCCGGGTCGCCAAGTGGCTCGGCGACATCAGGGAGTTCTTCCCGACGCCGGTCGTCCAGGTGATCCAGAAGGACGCGTTCGAGCGCAAGGGTCTCAGGCAGCTCCTGATGGAGCCTGAATTCCTGGCGACGCTCGAGGCCGACGTCGAGCTCGTGGCGGATCTGGTGACCATGCGCGACATCATGCCCGCCAAGGCCAAGGCCACGGCGCGCGTCGTCGTGAACAAGGTCGTCGAGGAGCTGATGAAGCGGCTGGAGCAGCGTACGGCGGCGACTATCCGCGGTGCGGTGGACCGTTCCAGGCGCACCAACCGCCCGCGCTTCGCCGACATCGACTGGGCCCGGACGATCCGGGCCAACATGCGGCACTACCAGCCATCGCTGCGGACCATCATACCCGAGACCCTGATCGGCTTCATGCGGAGGCAGAAGCGCATCGTCGACCTGGACGAGGTGACGCTGTGCGTCGATCAGTCGGCCTCCATGGGCACCTCGGTAGTGTACTCGTCGATCTTCGCCGCCGTGATGGCGTCGCTGCCGGTCATCCGTACGCGGCTGGTCTGCTTCGACACCGTCATCCACGACATGACCGATGACCTGGCAGACCCGGTCGACGTCCTGTTCGGGATCCAGATGGGCGGCGGCACCGACATCAACGGTGCCGTGGCCTACTGCGAGGGGAAGATCGAGAAGCCGTCGAAGTCGCATCTCGTGCTCATCACCGACCTCTACGAGAACGGCGTGCGGTCGGGCCTGCTCGAGCGCCTCGCGCGGGTGAAGGCGTCGGGCGTAAACGTCATCGTGCTCCTGGCGCTGACCGACGCCGGGCGACCCGCCTACGATGCGCAGCTCGGCGGCGAGGTGGCGGCGCTCGGCATCCCCGTGTTCGCCTGCACGCCTGACCAGTTTCCCGGACTGATGGCCACGGCCCTGCGACGCGAGGACGTCGGCGCCTGGGCCGCGACCGAGGACATCAAGACCATACTCCCGGCCTGACTCAGACATGGAGAACGAAATGCGGACCATCACCATCACGGGCATGACCGACGAGGCCCGTCGGAACATCGTGAGACGGACCATCGCGGCCGATCCCGGACGCATCCTGGCGCTGCACGTGGACGAGCGTCACTTCGGAGCCGGCGTGACGCTCCGGCCGGCGTTCGAGGAGGCTGGCCTCGACGTGCAGCAGCTGAACCAGGCGTACGAGTCGCATTCGCTCGCCGGGAGCCTCGACCGGCATGCCGACGCCGCCGCAGTGCTTCCCCGCATCTTCGATGGGCAGAGGCTCAAGGTCGTCTATCTCACCGGATGGGGATCGGACCCCAGATCCGCCGACGCCCTCCTGAAGGCGACGTACTTCCATGCGGCGAAGCGGGTAAACCTGAGGTTCGTCGTCCTCAACAACGCCTCGCCGGTGCCGCCCATGTTCACCTCGGCAGGACCCGTGGCGCACGGCGACCCGGAGGAGTTCGCGGTGCATGTCGCCACGACGGCAGGCGTCGATCGCGAGATGGTCGACCTCTACGTCCTGGAACGCGACGATTCCGACGACTGAACACGTCGACGATACGGACAGCGAATGAAAAAGAGAGACCGCCACGGAGACGATGGCGGTCTCGACGTTATTGGAGAAGATCATGTCGGATGGAGCTACGGCGCCTATGCTGCCGCCCATCGCCATCCTGCGGGAACGCGACTGGGCTCGCGATGTCACGTCGGTAGCCCGGAAGGACTGGGATCGGATCGCGATGCTCGAAGCGGTCGAGATGCTGCAAGGGCAGGATGACGGATCGTATGCCGCTCCGATCGTCGATGTATATCGCTATCGCCGGGCGCACGGCAGTTTCAATACACGCCAGTACGCCGCCTGCACGGGCATGACGCAGGAGAAGCTGCGACAGGTGTCGTCGGGACGGCGCTACGAGATCGATCTTGCCCAGACGATGGAATACTTCGTCGAGGACGGGTCGAGGATCGCGCTGATCGGTCCCGAACTGCTGTCCGACATCGAGACGGATGAGACCGCCGACATCCTGCTGCAGACGGTCACCGGCAAGCGGATGACCGTCTACGTGCACTACGAGGGTGATATCGGACCAAGCCCCGTGGGCGGCCAGCTGGATGGTTTCGTCATCGACTACGACAGCGATTTCGAGGACGGCATGCACGTACTGGTCATGCCGCTGTCGAAGGAGGAACCCTCGCCCAACGACGCCCTGTTCTTCCGCGGCGTGATCCAGCTCTTCAGGGGCGACGGGGACGTCACGATCTCGGCGGCGATCCGGGAATGGGGAGAGGCCCTCCTCGTCAACTCGACGGCAGAACCACGTCCGACGAGCGCCGAGGACATCGATCCCGAAATCCTCGAGACCTCCGAACAGGAAGAGCAACGGCTAGACGTCGCCCTGAACGTCGAGATGCGACTGAAGACCTCCGCCGCAACCAAGGCCTATGTGGATGTGCTCCTCGTCAATGCCGACCGATGGGGACGTCTCATCGGCGGCGCTCTGCGCTGTCTGATGGGGCAGGGGCCCGCGAGTGCGGCGACATATGCGCCTGGCGCACCCGAGGCTCTGGTCGACAGGGCCAGCAAGGGGGGAACCGGCGCGCGCAAGGTCCAGCAGCGCCTCGCTGCGGCAGGATACCCGGCGGTGCTTCGGTACGAGAACGGCAATCCGGTACGCCAGGAACCCGTACAGGAGGAAAAGACGCGCACGGCGCGCCAGCCGACGATACCGGCAGAAACGAAGAGCACCCGGACACCGTGCGACGTACCCGTCCGGGTCGACCGCAGAAAGGCACGAAAGCTCGAGAAGCTGTCGAACGCTCCAGTGGCGAACCCTCCCGTGGTCCAGACGGTCGAGCCGGGCGCCACGTCGGAACCGGCCGTTGCGGCAACCATCGAGGCGGTGGAAGCTCCGGTCGACGAAAAGACTGGTATCGACCAGGTCGGGCCGGGCATCCACGACGCCGATCTCCTCGCGGACATCGAGAAGATACTGATGCGGTCGTTCAAGGAACTACCGGTCCTCGGCTCGCGCAACTGGGAAAGCTCGCTGCCACCGGCACTCGCGTCGATGATCATTCGGCGCACTTCGGTTCCCCGCCTGCCACGCGAGACGACAGAAGCGACGCGACGTCGTATCGCCGCCGACATCGCACCGCGTCTGGAAGGGCTACCCGACCTCAATCGACGCCTACAGACCGAGCATGACGCCAATCCCGATCGCCCACGCGCGCTGTCGATCGGCCGGCCGTCCGTCGTGCGGGACATAGACCAGGACATCGCCGATAACCTGGCGCATCCCGTGTTCGTACGGGTTCGGGGCGACGACGAGCTCCAGCGTCTCATCCGCTTCGCAGGTGTCGACACGGACACGCCCGGTCCCAACGAGACCGCCAGGACTACGATCGTCATGGCATGGCGGGAAGCACGGACGCTTCACCTCGTCGGATACGTGCACAGCGGCTGTCTCCTGGGATTTCGCCGTGTCGAGGTCGACCTCGACGACGAGGAGGTCGCCACGTTCGACGCCGAAGGCGATCTTTCCGGTCCTGAGGATCTGGCAGACGCACTCTACGCTCCGGTCGCCGACGCTCTTCTGGGGCCGGTCGACGAGATCGACGCCTGGCAGTATGCCCGTCGTGCGCATCGGGCGAAGCGCAGTCAGCCGCTCGTCCTAAAGACGATACCCGTCCCCGACGAGAAGCCGCGGCCCGCAGCCGTCGACTGGTCGCCGGCATCGATCGACTTCGAGTCGTGGGAAGGCATTTCCCGCGACGTGCCGATGCTCACGCCGACGATGCGCGCGGCCATCGACGACGTCGTGTCGCGCAATGCCGTGACCCGTGCCGCCATGCTCGCGCTCGATACGGACACGCTCGAGGGAGACGACGAAAAGGCCAGGGTGCGTCGCGCCTTTACCCGTCTCCTCGCCTCGATGGCCTCCAGAGGAGGGAGGATAGACAGCCTCGCCTCGCCCGACATCGACGAGGACGTCGACCTGATGGCGGCGAACGACGCCGACGGAGTGATGGTGATCTCAGACCGGGCGCTGTTCGATCACGCGTCGCCTGGACTTGTCCAGGCGACGGCCGGGATTCCGCGAGACTCCGCTGTGCGTGTTCTACCGGCTTCGTCGGGACGGAATATCCGCCCTCATCGTGCAGCCTACCAGCGACGGCCACATAAACCTGGCGCAGTGGACGCGGATGCCAGTCACGGCGGTACCGGAGGACGACGACCTGTCGTGGTACGTCCGCGGTGCGATGGCGCAGGTCCTGCTGGATCGGCGCCATGTCGCTCCGGTCGTCGTCGAGGACCTGCGTACTCTTCCAACGTCGCGTCAGCTCACCGCAACGGAGCTGGCGCCTGTGCCAGGCCTGCGACAGGGCCCGCGCCGCATCGTCGCGCAGGTCCGGATCATGCCGGAGAACATCCGCACCGCGGTCGCGATCGCACAGACGTGGTTCGACGACCAGGCGGCGCGGCATGGCGAACGTCTCGTGCAGGACGTCCGCGAGGCCGGACAGTGGCTCATCGAGCACGAATCCGACGATCGGGGCGTGCGCAGCCGCTGGTCCGTGACGCTACGCCTTGCCGATACGACGCCTACCGCCATGGATATCGTCGTGAGGACGACGCTGGCGACGGGCGTCCGGCCTCGCCTGCCGACTCTCGTCAGGGAGATCGCATCTGCCGTCCCGACACGTGCGGCCGACGGTCTCATGCACGTGGTCCCGCCCCGCGTGCGCACGCGTTCGGACCTGAACGAACTGCTGCGTCACCTGCAGTCGCCGGACAGGGTGCTGCCGACGCTTCTCATGAGCATCGGCAAGGACGGCCAGACGGCGTTCCAGCCGGCCGAGATCGCCGCACAGGCGCTCGGTGCGCTCAACGTGCGCATCGTCCACGACGAGATCACCTACGATCTCGCCGAGGCGCTGGGGCAGGAGTACCGGACGTTCGGCGGTGCCATGCGCCTGTTCCAGCCGCGCTTCGATCCCGATTCGGACAATCCGTCACGCCATCCGCGAGTAATGAACGACACGCAGGGCAAGCGGGCGGTCTCGGACCTGATCACGCGTGCGACGGCTCAGACCATAACCCGGTACGACATACCCGACACGATGACGCCGCCACCAGCGGCGACGACGGCAGCAGTGCCCGGCCCCGTCGTGGAGCCCCAGGCCATCGACCTTCGCGAGTTCGTCGGACCACCGACGCCGTCGGCCGCGGAGATAGAGGCGGGGAAGGAAACGTCGAGGCTGGAGGAGGAGAAGAGGCGTCGGATCGCCGACGAGCCGCCGCTCCCGTTCGACGTGCCCGAGGCGGTGGAGGAGGTCGAGGTCGCGAGGCCGGATGCGATCCGCCCGTTTCTCGGTCCTGTCCGGCCGAATCCGGCAGCCCTGCCAGAGCTCGCTACCGCACCGGAGCCACCGGCGTCGCCGGCGGCTCCTTCTCCCGCACAGCCGGCATTCGACATCGACGAGCTTGCCCGACGCGTGGCCTCGATGGTCGAGGCATCCCGTCCGCCGGCACCGCAGCCATCCATAGCCGAAGCCGAGGAAGAGGCGCCACCGACGAAGGACGCGCCTGCCGGTCCTTTGCCGTCCCACTCCTCGCAGACGTTGCCGGATGTGGATCTGGAGCGGCGCATCGAGATGGCCGTCGCCAGCCGGTTCGCCGCGCTCGGAGTCGGCGATCTCGTCTCCGCGGTGACGTCGCTCGTGGGGCGTATGGATGACATGATCGTAGCACGTGCGATCCCGGCCGCAGTGGCCGCCGTGGCACCGGCAGCTGTCGCATCGGCCACGTCCGAGGCGGAGATGCAGCGTCTGCGCGAGGAGCTCAAGGCTGAGCGCGACGCCAGCAACGAACTGCTGACGGAAGCCGACGCCCAGCGTACGGCGGCACTGGCCGAGGTCTCGGCGCTGAGGAGAGCCCTCAACGACCGTCGGCGCAAGAGCCATGCCGGAGCTGCGCAGGACGCATGGCCGGCGGATCTCTCCGGCCTGGCCGACTGGCTGGAACGCAACGTGCTTCCCAACGTGGTGGTCACCGCCAAGGCCTATCGCGAGATGCGCAAGGTGCCCTTCACCGACATGGAACGCCTGTGCCGGACCCTACAGCTGCTAGACGGCCCGTATGTGGATATGCGTGCTGGAGAGGAAGGCGCGAAGGACCGCTGGGACGAAGGCCTGAAGGAATTGCGCCTTCAGCAGAAGAAGCAGACCCGCATGGGCAAGGGCATCCGCGGCGGGAACGAGTACGCGTTCGAGCACGAGGGCGTCCGCTGGGAGATGGACTACCATATCCGCGGCAACGAGAGCCTCTACAACGAGCACGAGCGGCTGCTGCGTATATACTACGCCTACGACAAGGACGAGGGGCGCGTCCTGATCGGCCACATGCCGACGCACCTCACCACGATCGACAGCTAGATAGAGGGACCGGACGCCTGGAGGAATCCAGGGTGTCCGGTACATCGAAAAGGAGAAGAGACTTGCTCGATGCAGGAAGAGTCCGCGCTATCTGCGAGGCGCGATGGAAGGCCGGACGACGCGGCAAGCGGGCCAACACGGCCGACCCGATGCTCGGCCAGGACTGCACGTGGGCCGACATCATCGACGTCTGCGAAGGGGCGGCGGTAGGCGTGGTGGAGAAGATGCTGCAGGGGACCGGCTGGCGCAAGCGCGAGACGATCGCCATGCGACGCATCGTGGACACATGCTTCCGCAACGCCAGCGAGCCGGCGAACTTCTACGCGATGCCCCTGTACGTATCCGAAGGGATGCTTCTGGAGATGGAGAAGGCAGCCGAATCCCGCAGCAAGTGGCCGCCGGACTACGACGAGCATGTCCTTCCGCTCGCCATCTACGCATCGGGAACCAACCTCCTGGCTGACCCTGTCAGATGCATCCCCGATCTGCGCAAGGCGCTGGTGGGCCCCATCTGCATGGTGACGTCGGACGAGAACCGCCGTCTGGACACCAAGAAGCACCCCGATCCCGACCATCCCTTCATGCGGTACCGCGACAAGGTCCAGGCATACCGGGTAGCGGACGGAATGCCGATAGATCCGCTCGCGTGGACCTTCCAGGACCACGTCGACCACATGAAGACCGTTCCGGCCTATTCGACCGGGGCGGTGCGCTACGAGAACGGCAGGGATCTCTGGGCCGGCGTGAGGGGGACGCTCGCGCTGGACAGGGCGGCCTGAGGGATTCCCCGAACGGGACAGCGACGTCTTAACGAAGCGCTTACCATGTCGAGACCTCCCATCCTACAACGTACGCCATGCGGTGGATCGGGGCGTTCAATGTCGGATATGGCGGGCTCGGCCTCGCAGCGGCCGCCTATCTCGGCCGGCTCGACGCGGCACTGCTCTGCCTCTGGGTCATGGCATCGGGCATGGCGATGCGGTCGGCACCGTTCGCCAGAGCGACCGCAAGCCTGCGACGCGCGGTATCCCGGGCATGGAGCAGGGCCTGGACTAGGCCATCTCCCTCGTCACGATCCGACGGTGTTCGGTGACGTTCTCGACATGCAGCATGTCCTCGAAGAACGCGGCGTCGCCGTTCTCCTCGTCCCGCCAGCGGTCGGGAGTCTTGCCGCCGACGACCATGCCCTTCTCGGCGAGGACGCGCATCATCGACAGGACGGCGGGTTCCCCCATGTGCGGAACCAGCACCTTGCGCGCATCGCCTCTGGCCATGATGGTCGACAGGCCGACCAGCGACGCGCGGTGTCCCTGCGCGGCCGGATCATAGGCCTGCCCCAGAAGGGCCTCGACCAGGACGTAGGGTAGGCGCCATCCCGACGGACTGACCGCCGTCTGGGCAGACCATGCCCGTGCCACGATGCCGGGCGATACCAGGATGACGTCCTCCCTGGGCTCGGGCTTGGGTACGATCGGACGGCAGCAGCCGACCGGAGTCCATGTCATCTTCGAGTTGTGCTCACCGCTGCCGATAAGACCGAGACGATGGATCTTGCCCATGACGGCGTTTCGCGTCACCTCGCCCAGGGCCTTGGCGATCTCGCTCGCAGGACGGCCATCGAGCCACATCGATCGCAACAGGGCGATCCGTTCGCCGGTCCATGTCATAGGCGTATCCTCCAGCCGAAACCTCCGCCCTGACGCAGGCGGAGTCCATAACAACATTCCACGAGCGAAACATATCCGTCGCCGCCGCTCACGAGGGAGATACAGGATGGAAGACATCACCACGATAACGGCGGTCAGCCAGGGCGCGACGCTTGTCCGCGACGGAGCGATACTCGTCGCCGGCATGGCATTCTGGACAGGCCGCGTCATCTCGGCGCAGGTAGACGATCTGACGGAGCTGACGAGGAGGCCAGAGGCATCTCATTCGGCGCTCTGGCTGCTGGACTCGCATGACGGTCGCACGGCCCGGATGATCGCGACCGACGATCCGACCGAGGTCCTTCCGATCCGTGACGGCAGCTCGGAATGCCGGAGCCGAATCTACTGCATCACACATGTCGACGACATGTTGTCGCGCCGCCGGTGCATCCGTCTCGCGGCGATCATGTCGGATCGACTTCACGCCAGCGGCACCAGATGCATTCCGCCGGCGGCAGTTGCGGAGATGGCGATCGACGAGCGGGACGATTCCGACATGCGCATCTTCGCCGCACACGCGATGATCGCTCTGAATGCCTCCGGACTGAAGACCGGATGGAACGAGGAATGAGACAGAACATGCCCGAAAGGGCGGAAAAGAACAGGAGGACAAGATGGTCCAGATAGCCATAGTACGAAGCGGCGACCTCGTGGCCCACGGCCGGTGGGACGCAGGTTTCCATATCGCGCTAAGCGAGCTTCGCGACGCGATCGGCACCCTGCGGGAACGGTACGGCGACGAGGCCGCGACCGAGCTGGTCGACGCCCTGCCACTGGCGGACAAGACCGGGCTGGAAGTGCTGCGAACCGGCTCGCACCGGCGGGGCATGAATGCGGCCGAGGCGAGCGAGATCGCCCGCCGATATCCGCATCTGTCGCTCGCCCTGGTGGCGCGCGATGCCGAGAGGTCGGTAGCCCGGATTCGTCAGGAGATCGCCCGCAACGAGGACGCGCTGGCGCGTCTGACGGAGCTGTCGGAGAGCGGCGCGGCGAGGCCGGACGCCATCGCCGCGGACGCCCGCGTCAGCTAGCATCCGGGCCGGAGCGACCCCGACCCCCATCAGGAGAACAGAGATGTCCGTACTTTCCGACCGCTGGATCCGCGAGCGCGCCCAGCAGGACGCCATGATCGAGCCCTTCGTCGAGGCGCAGCGACGCGAGGGCTGCATCAGCTTCGGCCTGTCCAGCTACGGCTACGACGCGCGCGTAGCCGACGAGTTCAAGATCTTCACCAACGTCGACAGCGCCACCGTCGACCCCAAGGACTTCGCGGCCAACAGCTTCGTCGACCGCAAGACCGACGTCTGCATCATCCCGCCGAACAGCTTCGCGCTCGCGCGGACCGTCGAGTATTTCCGGGTGCCGGACGACGTGCTGGTCATCTGCCTGGGCAAGTCTACCTATGCCCGGTGCGGCATCATCGTCAACGTCACGCCGCTGGAGCCCGGCTGGGAAGGGCACGTCACGCTCGAGTTCTCCAACACCACGCCGCTGCCGGCGAAGATCTACGCCAACGAGGGCGCGTGCCAGTTCCTCTTCCTGAAGGGGAACGAGCGATGCGAGACGACGTATGCGGACCGCGCGGGCAAGTACATGGGCCAGCGCGGCGTGACGCTTCCGCGCCTGTGACCGTCTACCCGATCGATCGCGCGTCGGCCAAAAATGCCAAAGAGGACGAAAAAATGGACTATCCCCGCATCGCCGCCGCCGTCGTCGTTCTCGACGCCGACGAGCGCATCCTCATGGTTCGCAAGGTCGATGACGGATCGCCGGACGCGGGGCTGTGGTCGCTCCCAGGCGGAAAGATCGACATGGGCGAGACGCTGGAGGCGGGAGCCTTTCGCGAGACCTTCGAGGAGACGGGCGTCCGGATCCTGAAGGCGCGCCGGCTTCCCCTGGTCAGCGAGGACATCGACGGACCGGATCGCCATTTCGTCACCTTCTACTTCCAGTCAGGACGGTGGGATGGGACGCCGGCGATCGGCGAGCCGCACAAGCATGCCGAGCTGGCGTGGTTCGAGAAGCGGGATCTCGTATGGGCGGTGTCGGGCATGGCCGCGGACCTTCCGCTGCAGTCGTCCTTCCGACGCTTCGTCGTCGAGGGAGGGCTCAACCATGTCTGACCCGGTCGGCGAAGCGGCATCCTCGCGCACCATACATCTCGAGAACCAGGGCGTCGCTGTCTGCAGGAGCGGAAATGCGAAGTTCAACATGCAGGGAATGCGGCGCTCGACCGACGTCCGGAGGGTGAACTGCCTGTCGTGCCTGCGCACTGCCCTCATCAGGGCGCGCAGGAACCTCGACGCGCCGGCGCGGATCGAGGTGCTGGAGGTGCCGGACGAGGCGCGGTTCGCGCAGACTCCTGCGGGCCCCTTCGACCATGCGGCCGAGACGCGTCGCGAATCGGAGCATTCGGCGACGCTCGAGGCCTGGCTACGCAAGAACGGCTGGAACGGGCCGCGGACCGGCCAGGTGGTACGAAGGACCATCGCGGACGGTCATGCGGTCTACATGTACGGCGACGGTTCGGCCCCGTGCCTGGTGCACCTGCCGTACGGCGACGCCTACCATGATCCCGACATCCGCTATCTGCCCATCCCCCAGATCGAGAGGCTGCTGGAGCGGCAGATCAGGTTCGACGCCACGTTCGAGCGGCAGCCCCGACCCACGCGCGGTACAGCCGCCCAGCAGCAGGATCGATAGATGGCTAGAGGGCACACGCAGACCAATGGCGACGGCGTCCTCGTCGACACCATCCACTACGAGAGCGCCGGCGTCTCCCTGACGGAGAAAGCGGCGCAGGCTCTGTCCGAGGACGCCGAGCTCGGCGGCGACATCAGGGTCGGGCAGGTCAAGATCCCGGTTGAGGTGCGCCTGCGCAAGGAGTTCAAGGCCGGAGGAGGCACCAGCCGCGCCGTCGAGCGAATGCAGTTCAGCCTGATATGCCGCAGGCCAGCCGTCACGCTTCGCGGCACCGACATCGAGACCCTCCGCCTCGCCATGTGGGCCGAGCTGGACCGCAGCAGCGCGATCTCGTGGGAGCAGCACCTGCTGATCACGATCGAGCCGGTCGCAGGCTACGGAGAGGGCGTCAGCGAGGGGCTGCGCCTCGAGGAACGGACGGTCTGGAAGGGGATCACCCGGGACGGGTACGAGATGCTGCGCGAGCACAGTCACGACCGCATGGGAATAGGCTGGACCTATCGCCCATGGCCAGGCGCGTTCACGGACAGGCGTGGACGCGTGACGGCGTGCATTCCGGCCACGGGAGCCAACAAGGAGGCCATGGACGAGTTCAGGGGACGTATTCGCGCCCTGCGTGCCAAGCTGCAGGATCTGGTGCGTCCCGACACCATCGCGGCCACGCTGGCCAACCTTTCCGGCATCCCCCTGCTGCCACCGCCCCTTCCCGATGCCGCCGCGTCCGTCGCGGGCGACTAGAACTCGTAGGAGCCCGTCGCCTTGCGGACCATGTCCGAATAGCGGCGCGACGCCGAGACGCGATCGCCGCCCATCGGGACCGCCGCCTTCTCCGTCGGAGGCGGCGCGGCTGGCGGTCGCACATCGACCACCTCGCGACCGACCATGCCCAGTCCCCTGGACCGGGGAGCATAGCGCACGATGGTCTCGGCCTGGCGGGGGGTCGGCTTCTCCCTCTTCGGCTGGACGATCATGTCCTGGCGCCGCATCTCCGAACGGACGATCTCCGCCATCAGAATGTGGGCCACGGCCTGGTTCCTCGCCTTGCCGGCTGCCGGAATCTCCATTGCGGCGATGCCGGGCACTCCCGCATGCCTCGAGCGCAGCACCGGATCGCTCATGCCGGTCTCGCGCTCCAGATCCTCGCGCACCCCGGCGCGGACGCGCGACCGCTCGTCCTCGCGGACGAACGGCATCTCGGAGAGCTGGTGAGACGGAACGGGACCTCTCGGACGCCCGGCAGCGGCGACGACCGCCGCAGGAGACATCACGCCGCCCCTCGCGGAGACGTATTCAGCAAGAAGACGCTCGCGTATCCAGTCCGTACGCTCGCGCCCCGAAGGAGGCAGGGGATCCAGTCTCGACTGCGGCGCATCCGCCAGACGCTCGAGAACCGTCTCGTCCTTGGCCTGACGCAGGGACGCAGCCTCCCTGGAGACACGCATGGCAAGCCGCTTTCCGGGCTTCAGGAAATCCACGACCCGGTTCGCCGTATAGCTTCTGACGGTGTCGACCATTCCAGGTAGGTCCCTGCCCATCAGGCTACCGCTGGACGCCTTGTCGAACCAGGCCACCGCTCCCTCGCGCACCGAGGCCTCCATCGCCGCGCCGATACCCGGAGCCTTCGATGCGAAGGCGTCCGAGATTACCCTGCCCCTCTCGGGATCGAACGCCGAGGCGACATGGGAGCGAACCCATGCCTCGCGGGCAGATGTCTCAGACGGCACCTGCGCATCGAAGGATCCGGTCATAAGGTGCGCCAGATACGTCTCCGGAAGACGGCCCGAACGCCTCATCACGCTGTGCGTAATAGCATCGACCACCGGATCGCCGGACACGGCTTCGGATGGCGTATCGCGACTGCGACGGAGACCTGAAAGAATACCCAAGACACACTCCCCGTGGACGGAAGCGGATTCTCCCACGACGCGGAAAAGTAAGCAATCCGGCAGTGCCGGAAACACAGGAGGAAGACATGAAGACCGACATGACCGTGTCCAGGGAGATACTGGCGCAGCTGGGCGGGGGCAGGTTTACCGCCATGACAGGCGCCAGGCAGTTCGTCGGCGACGATACGAGCCTGACCTTCCGCCTGCCCTCGACCATGACCAGGGGCCGTGCGAGCGGCATGCGCATCACGCTGGCCGCCGACGACACCTATACGCTCGAGACCTTCAAGATCGTGCGCTTCGAGATGCGCATCCTCGAGACCTGCCGCGGAATATACGAAGACGTCCTGCGACGCACCTTCACGCAGATGACAGGGCTGGACACCAGCCTGTCCGCCGCGGCGGCCTGATCTCATCTACCCGTTCAAGGACCGAGGATAACGACATGGCACGAACGATCGAGGGCATAGTGGACAGCCACCGCCGGGCAAGCGAGCTCCGCGCGGCGGGCAAGCCGATCTGGACCTACACGGTGGATGTTAAGACGATCATCGCGGAAAGCGACGACACAGGGATCGAGCGCATCAGCGACGCTGCCATCCGCATCGCCGCGGCCCTGCGCGCCAAGCTGCCCACGGCCTTCTTCGACATCACCAGCGACGAATACGAGATGATCCTCGACGAGGCGGTCGAGGACATGGAGAGCTATGACGTCGAGGGGCTGCGGAACCTGTCCGCCGAGGGGATCGACCTCCTCGAGATGTTCAACGGGCGGATGGAGGAGATCTACGACTGGGCGGACCGCGCACGGGTCTGGCTCGGCTGATGTCGCTCCGATACTGGCATGCCAGCTTCGACCCGCTGCCGGTCGGGACGGTCCTGGTTCCGCGTCCCGACTACGAAGCGCGTTGGACGTCGAACAGCGTCGGCAGGATACTCGAGGACATGCGCCCTCCGGCGTCGCTGGCACACAGAGACGCCGTGTTCATGTGCGACGACCCGCAGGAATGCGACAACGCCGGGGCCAACTGCGAATGGCTCTTCGAGGTCGTACCGACCGGCAAGGTGCAGCGTCACGACATGGACTGGCCGACGACCATCGATAGCATGGTGTCGGACGGATGGCCGCCTGACGACGCGCGAATCGTGGAGCTGGCACGCCGCTACTGGTCCGGAGAGGCATCGGACATGCCGACGTGGGAATATCTCGCCCGCAGCGCTGCCGTGACGTCGGTGGAGCCGTACTGAGGCGTCCCGTTCCATCCGTCGGCTTCCATCAGGCGTCGAATCGCCGCATAGTGGGATACGGGAGACAGCAATGCAGCTTCAGCATCACGGACATGTCCATCTCGATCTTTCCGACAGGCGACGCGTGCTCCTCGTGGCGGACGTCCACGGTCAGTACCATCTCCTCGAGGAGGCTCTCTCGTCGCGCGGCTGGGATCCTGCCCAGGACGCGCTGATCATCGTCGGCGATCTCGCTGACCGAGGGGCGGACAGCGAGGCGGCGCTGGAGTGGATCGCACGCAAGGGCGTCTACCGGGTGCTCGGCAACCACGACGTGATGCCCCGGATGCTTATTAACGGCGAACAGCCGCGCAAGACCCTGATCAGGTGGGGAGGCGCCTGGTTCGCCGACCTGCCCGACGAGCGCCTGCGGGAGATCGCCGACGCCTTCGAGGACGCGCCCGTGGCGATGACGGTCGTCACGCCCGGGGGATACCGGATCGGTATCGTCCACGGAGACTGCGGCGACGACTGGGACCGGCACGTGGAACTGCTCTCGTCGCCATCCATGCTCGGACACCGGGCATGCGTCGAGCTTTCGCTGTGGTCCAAGGAGACGGCGATGAACATGCTGCAGTCGCAGGCGCGTCTCGGCTGCGGACCGGAGAGGGTGTGGTGCCAGGTCGACGGAATCGACCACGTCTTTCACGGGCATACGCCGGTCGAGAGCCCCTTCGCCCACTGCAACCGCAGCTGGATCGACACCCATGCATACGATCCTCGGGGTAGACTGACCGTGGTCGACGCCGATGCGTGGCTCGACGATGTCGACACGCATAGGACATTCGGCTAGGCGTCATCCTGAAACGTGATTCAGGGGGATATCATGGAAATTCGAGGCAGCGACCCGATCGCGCATCCGCGAACGGTCGCGCAGTAATTCCGATGATCCTCCGACGAGATCGCATGCCCCAAGGGGTCATGCGTACCTGACGTACGCGCTCATTCCAGGGAACGCGTCACGTGACGGCCTCTCATCCGAGAAGGTCGCGAACCTCCGGCAATGCAGCCGGAACACAAGCAAGAAAGACGACATGAAAATCACCGCAATCATCCTCGCCGCAGCTTCCGTCGTGGCGTTCTCGGCTCCGGCGCAGGCTCAGATCGTCGAGGAGTCCTATGCTCCCGCCGACAGCGTGTTCCAGGGCTTCCGCGCCGAAGCGCAGGTCGGCTACGACCGCAACACCTTCGACCTGCGCACCTCGATCCAGCAGGGCACGCCGTTCACCGAGGCTTCCGTCCGCGCCAACGGCGCATCGTTCGGCGGCGAGGTCGGCTATGACGCGCAGTTCGACCGCGTCGTGGTCGGCGTCTATGGCAGCGGCGAGTACAGCACCGCCAAGCTGTGCAGCGAAGTGTCCGGCACCGACGAGCTGTGCTTCAAGGCGAAGCGCAACCTGAACGCCGGCGCGCGTCTCGGCTATGCGTTCGGTTCGGATGCGCTGGTCTACGTCAAGGGCGGCTACTCGAACGGTCGCGTGACCGCCGAGTATGTCGACTTCGCCTCGGACGAGGGCTTCCGGGAGGGCGCCGACCGTGACGGCTACCACTTCGGCGGCGGCATCGAGTTCCCGGTCGGCCGCTTCTACGTCAAGGGCGAGTACGTCCATGTGGACTATGCGAACTACCGCGTCGACACCGCGACGTTCATCGACGCCAAGCGCGACCAGGGCAAGTTCGGCATCGGCTATCGCTTCTGATAGAAGGCCGACGTGAAGAAAGGGGCGCTGCAGCGACGCTGCGGCGCCCCTTTTCGCGTGCGCCGTTTCCATCTCCATCACGACAGGACCGCTCCATGACAAACACCAAGACGCCAGAACGTCGCACGTTCGGCATGCATCCCAACCTGCTCTACGACGTCATCACCAAGCAGGCCGGAACTCTGCAGAAGGCGATCCTGGAGGGCGTGATGAACGGCGTCGACGCCGGAGCGAGCCGGATCGATCTCGAGCTCGGGACCGACCGCGTCGTGATCTCCGACGACGGCAAGGGCTTCACCGGACGCGACGAGATCGAGAAGTACTTCGAGACCTTCGGGACGCCACATCAGGAAGGTGACGCGACGTATGGCCGCTTCCGCATGGGTCGCGGGCAGATGTTCGCGTTCGGAACCAACAAGTGGATCACGAACGTCTTCCAGATGGAAGTCGACATCAAGACCAAGGGGCTCGACTACGACCTGGTCGACACCGTCGGCAAGGGCAAGCCGTTCAAGGGCTGCCGTATCGAGATCACGCTGTACGACCGGCTGCTGCCGTCCGACTGCGACTCCATGCAGCGCGACCTCAAGCAGTGGATCGCCTACGTCTCGACGCCGGTCTATCTCAACGGCAAGATGATCAGCCAGGATCCGTCCAAGGCGAAGTGGGACGTCGAGACCGCCGACGCATGGTTCAAGCTCGCGCCGAACAAGGGCACGCTGAGCATCTACAATCTCGGCGTGCTGGTCACCCACGCGCCTGCACACCGCTACGGTACCGGCGGCGTCGTCGTCTCGAAGGAACGGCTCGACGTCAACTTCGCACGCAACGACGTGCAGAATACCTGCAAGGTGTTCGCCAAGATCAAGGCAGAGCTTCGCCGCCACTCCGACAAGGAGGTGACGCGAAAGAAGCGAGTGACGGACCATGAGCGCGAGCATCTGGCCGGCCGCATCCTGGAGGGAAGCGTCGAGGCAGCCATCGCCATCGACCTTCCAGTGATCACCGACGTCGAGGGGCGACATCACTCGATCCGTGCACTCGCGCGCATGATGCGGCAGTCGCACAAGATCTTCGCCGCGCAGCGAGGGAACCGCCAGGCCATCACCATCACGCAGCAGAACCTCGCAGTCGCCGTGGGTCACGAGACGCTGGAGCGCTTCGACGCCGCAGACATCGCCGAGTTCGTGGACAAGCTGCGGCAGGTCGTGGCGACGTGGACCGGGGGGCGTCGCTACGAGTACGAAGAGACGAAGCGCATGCTCGCCGCCGCGGAACCCGTCGACATCACGTCATTCGACGCGCTGGTCACGGAGAGCTTCGAGCCGATCGCCGAGAAGAAGCTCAACGCCCGGCAGAAGATCCTGCGACGTGTGCTCGAGGCGGGCATGTACCCGATCGCCCAGGCCACGGGACAGATGCCGCGCGTCATCGGCATCGGCGCATCCGACGTCGCACAGGCGTGGACGGACGGCGTCAAGCACGTCTGGTTCAACGAGAACATGCTGAACCTAATCGGCGAGGGGTATCAGGGCTGCACGCGCCTTGCGGGAATCATGCTGCACGAGTTCATGCATGAAGGGCCGGACACGGACACGCACGATCACGATGCCGAGTTCTACAAACGGCATCACGACGTATCGCTCGACAGCGACGCGATCGGACAGTCAGTAGCCGCCATGATGCGCTACCTCGCCTATGACGCGCGAAAGCGCGGAAAGACGCCGGCCAGGAAGGTCGCGCTGTTCGAGGACATGGAAGCGCGCATCGTCGAGCACGGCGGAGCAGGCAGCGCCGACACTGCGGGAATCACCGCGCTCGTCGACGAGAGCGATGGCACAGAGGCGCGACCGGCTCCCGTCGTACCGGCTGTTCGCAGCGTCCGGCCCTCCATCGTTCCGCCAGCGCCCCAGGAACCCGACGCGCCCGCCGTCCGTCGCCCCCGTACTCGGCGTCAGGAGGGCTCGGGACAGCCGCTCCTGGACCTGTTCGACCACGCCGCCGCCTGAGGAACCATCATGACCAGACTATACCATGTTCGCCTGAGCGGACCGGACAGCGGAAAGCTCCAGCGAGGAAACGTCGTATGGATGCAGTTCGCGCACCGTGACAAGACACGCGCCCAAGACCTTGGTCGCCGTCTGGCCGAGCGCATCCAGAAACGGACGGGCTTCGAGATCGAGGTCGAGGTGAACTCGCTGGATCTCGTCGAGGCGAGCGAGAGGTTCCTGCTCGCCGCGGCCGACCGTCTGGCGACCGCATCGGACGGTTCAGCTGCACCTCGCCGCCAGACCCTCGAGACCCCGACCGAAGCGCCATCCTCGCCGGACCTCGGCGAGGATCTGGATCCGCTCTATGACGACGATGCAAGAATGGAAGAGATCGCCGCCGACGCGGAGGATGCCGCGGTCCATGCATGGGGCCCTCTCTCGTCTCTGCGTCGACGCCCCAATCCTCACCCTGACGGTACCGACGAGGCCCGCTACTGGGACACGGTATTCATGAGCGCGTACGCAAGGGAAAACGGCAAGTAGAGGCAGGGCCGAGACGATCCCATCCGATGATGCTTCCGTTTTTCGGTAAACCATCCTAAAACCATGCTGCGGCCATGGTCGCGTCGGCCAGGATGGAAAGATGATCTCCACGTTCATGACTGAACCGCTCGGACGCAATCGGCCGACGTCGGCAAGCCAGCCCCGTCCTGTCGCACGCATCCGCAAGCGCGACATCATCCACGACACGGTCGCCTCAAGGCCGTGGATAGGACCGGGCACCGCGGCGCTGGGTCTTCTGACCTTCCTCGGCGCGGCGCTGTCCGTGTACGGGGGTGCTAACGGTACCAGGGCCTCGGCGGCCACGGCAGACGTAAGGCACAACGTCATCGCAGACGCACGGTACGACGCTGTGCGCGACGATGCGAAGCCCGAGCGCCGAAGCGTGGCGGGCCTGGAGGTCCAGCCCCTCCGTATCTACGGCAAGGTGGACGTGGACCTGAAGCCTGCACTCGAGGCGGCGGGCATTCCGGACAAGCAGGTCGAGCAGTACGTCAAGATCATCTCCCGCGAGGTCTCGCCCGACACGGTCGGACCGGGCGACCACTTCGACGTGGTCCTGCAGCAGAAGCTGGACCACGACGGCCAACCCGAGATCGGCTCGATCATGTATGCCGGTCTCTACCGGACCGATGGCGTCAACGTGCGTCTCGCCGAATGGCGTCGGGGCAGCAAGCTGTCCTGGTTCGACGCAGACGAGGTCGGTCAGACCCATCAGGCCATCCAGCGTCCGGTTCCAGGCGTCGTCTCGTCAAACTACGGCCCGCGCATGCATCCGATCCTCGGGTACACGCGCATGCACAAGGGAATGGACTTCCGCGCCGGGTACGGCACGCCGATCCTCGCGGTTCAGACGGGCTACGTACAGATCGCCGGGTGGAATTCGGGCGGCTACGGAAACCGCGTCGAGCTCCTGCATGGCGCCGGTATCTCGACGACCTACTCGCACATGAGCGGTGTCGCCGTGCGTCCGGGACAACTGGTGCAGCAGGGGCAGGTCATCGGATACGTCGGAGCGACGGGTCTCGCCACCGGTCCGCATCTCCACTACGAGCTGCATCGCTTCGGACAGGCCATCGACCCGTCCAGCGTGCAGTTCACCGCCACCAGCCAGCTCGCTGGCAACGACCTCCTGGGCTACCGCACCCGGGTCGGGCAAATGCTCTCGCTTCCCTTCGGTCGCTCGCCCGAGCGCCCGTGGATGTCCTGACCAAGCACCGGGAAGCAGACGTCAAGCCATAGGAAAAATCCAGGACGACCTCCCCGTAGCCGCCCGACCGCGGACGGCTACGTGGGGGCCGAAAAGCCACCAGGCCGTGGAAAGCCAGTAGATCCCAGACGCATAGTCGTCGCCGCCGAAGGGCGGCATGCAAACCTCCACATCACCACGTGATTGACCATCCCTTCCCTGGGCGGTCGGCACGCGGCCAACGGGATCCGTCGCACCCAAAGACCGACCGTCACGGGAAAACACCATGAACAAGACACCCATTCATCTCGACCGTCTGGCGCGTGGCCTGGCTGCCGAAGGCGTAGTTCTGACCAGAGGCCGCCTGCTCGCGGTAGCCGCCGCAGCGTTCGGCTGCAGGAACGTGCACGAACTCTCGTCGCTCGACGGGGACGGCGGACTCGATCCGCTCGCCGCCGAGGATCTCGGCAGCCAGTACGTGCTCCATGTCGGACAGATGCAGTTCCTGCGGGACCCTTCGGGCTACATCTATGCGGTGCAGCCGGACATGCTTGAGCGCCAGGGGCGCGAGCGGGGGTGGCACATCGCCCCCTTCGGCGGGGTCGCCTGCACGCGGACTCAGAAAGCGGACGTCGCCACGCCACAGGTACATGCTCCGACCGGGAGTCACGCTCCAGAGGTTCCCTACATGCTGACCGACAGCGGATGCGAGCATGTCGGCGGACGCGAGGGCGACTATGTCGCTCTCGGGCGCGACTTCGGCTCGTTCGAGAACGACTTCCATCCGCTCGACGAGGAGGAGATGCGCTACGTCGCCGACGACGTGGTCGCAGCCGTCGACGAAAGTGCGGAGGTGCGCATCGGCTACTCGGCGATGTACCGGGGCATCAAGCATCTCGCTCCTACTGCGGAATTCCGCTACGACGACGGCGAGGACGGAGACGTCGTGAGGGAGTCGTCGGCAAACGCGCTGGCCCGCGCTCGCAGCTTCCAGACGCAGGTTCTTCGATCCCTGAAGGAGATCGGGGGAGACGCGATCCTCACCCGGGACAGCGGCGACGTCTATGGAGATCCCGCACACACGGTCATGCTTCTCGTACCGTTCGCGGCCGCAATGTCCTCCGGAAGTCCCGAGGCATGGAAGGCGAAGCTCGCCGAACTGATCAAGATCCAGCCCTCGAGCGAGGAGCGCCCCGACGTGCGCGTCGAGGGAAGCGAATACGCGGTGGTGCTCGACTACATCGGCGAGGGCGAGGACGGCGACTACGATCCTGCCGATCCCGATGATCAGCCCCTGTACCGACTGGAGGTGCAGCGCCTCGTCGACGGGGAGTGGGAATATGTCGAGGACACGTCGTACTGCACGCAGATCAACGCCGACATCTCGCCACTCCGTGCCGAGGCGGCCGCACGCTATCTCCTCGACCGTGTCGAGGTCGACGGAGGACCGTATCTGAAGCGGCTCTGCGAGGAGCTCTCGTGGACCGACATCGCGGCCGTGGAAGCGCACGGGGGCTAGAAGGTCTTCGGACCGGGAGTGCGACGAGAGCGCATTCCCGGTCCGACCAACGTCATGAGGGAGCAGAGACATGGATAGCGAAGACGCCGTGAGGCGGAACATCACGTGCGTGCGCTCGATAGCCGTACGCACGCGCAGCCTGTCCGACGCCCGCCGCTTCTACGAGGAGCTTGGCGTGAAGGTCACCCTGCGGGGCGGCGTGCTGGACGAGGACTATCTCGAGATGGACCTCGGCGGCGTCGCCTTGCTGGTCCGGCCCGAGACGCCCTTCCAGCCCGCTCAGGCGGACATGGACCTCGTCATCGCCGTGGACGAACCCGACGCGCGGATGCGGGCGGCCCTGTCGCTGGTCATCCCGGACGATCGCCTGGCCGGAATATCGGCCGGAAACGTCGTGCTCAGCGATCCTGACGGAAGGCGGATCCGGCTCGTTCCGATCGAATAGGTCACGACGTACCAGCGACCGAGACATTCCCCGACAATGTTGTAGGATGGAAAAGACATGCAAGCAGACAGCACACCGACAGTCCGCGCCGACATGGCCTCCGACTGCGACGACACCCCTGACCGAAGTCGTCGGTCGGGAGTCGTCGAATGATGGACCCCCATGTACTGGCCGGCCTGGCCACGCTGATCGTTCTCGAGCTGGTGCTCGGCATCGACAATCTCGTGTTCGTCGCGATCCTCGCCAACAAGCTGCCCCCGCACCAGAGGGACAGGGCACGTAACCTGGGCCTCGGTCTGGCGATGGGCATGCGCATCGGCATGCTGGCCCTCGCATCCTGGTTCATGAAGCTGACCGAGCCGTTCGTCGTCGTGCTGGGACATTCCTTCTCTCTCAGGGACCTGCTGCTCGTCGGGGGCGGGGTCTTCCTGCTGTTCAAGGCGACGAGGGAGATACACCAGCATCTCGAGCAGCCCCATCATACGAAGACCGACGAGGGTCGCCGTCCCTCCCTGGCCGCGACGCTGTTCACGATCGTCGTGCTCGACGCCGTGTTCAGTCTCGATGCCATCATCACCGCCGTCGGCATGGTCGAGCATCTCTGGGTCATGGTCGCCGCAGTGATGGTCTCGATGACGATCATGATAAAGGCATCGAAGCCGCTGACGGCGTTCGTCTCCAGGCACCCTACGGTGATCATCCTGTGCCTCAGCTTCCTGCTGCTGATAGGATGCAGCCTGGTCGCGGACGGCTTCGGCATCCACTTCCCTAAGGCCTACCTCTATGCCGCGATCGCCTTCTCGCTGATGATCGAGGGAATCAACCAGATAGGCGGACTCAAGAGACGCAAGGCCATGCTCTCGGTACCGCTGCGTGACCGCACAGCCGACGCCATCCTGAGTCTGCTGGGTTCGCAAAAGGACAAGACGGCAGGCGAGGAAGCTGACGAGACCGTCCCCGTCCCCATCGAGGCGGGAGGTCTGCGCTCGGACGAGACGAGAATGATCAGGGGCGTTATCTCGCTCGGAACCCTCCAGACGCGCTCCATCATGACCCTGAGGCCGGACATAGCCTGGATCGACTGCAACGACACCGACCAGGAGATCGTCGCGCAGCTCCTGGACACCAGGCGCACCAGGGTGCTTCTCTGCGACGGCACGATCGACGAGCCGATCGGGGTGATCGAGGTGCGGGATGCCCTGGTGCAGGCACTGTCCAAGGAAACGACGGACCTGAAGGCGCTCTCGAGGAAGCCTCCGTACGTCCAGCGCTCGCTGACGGTGACGGGACTGATCGACTATTTCCGCCGGGAGGACGAGCGCTTCGCCGTCGTGCTGGACGAGGCGGGCAATCTCGAGGGGGTGGTGACCACCACCGACATATTCGCCGCCATAGCCGGCGATCTGGCCGACGACGAGGACGACGATCTGGTGGTGCATGCCGACGATCGACACATGAAGGTACGCGGACTTGCGCGAGTCTCCGAGATCGAGGCTCGTCTCGGTCGCGCGATCGCGGACGGCGAGCGCGACTACGAGACCGTTTCCGGACATGTCCTCGCCATGGCGGGGCGCATTCCCCAGCTCGGAGACGCCTTCGAGCGCGACGGTCTGCGATTCACGGTCCTCGAGGTCGACGGCCGCAAGATAGAGATGATCGAGATCACCCGCATCGAGGAGGGGATGGAATGAAGGAAGATACCGAGACGCCGGCGGAGCGTCGCGCCCATGTCGCCCGACTGAGGAGCGTCATGCCGGCGTGCGTCAGCTCCCGTCAGCGCCGCTGGCTGCGGGAAGCGATCGCGACCGCCTCCCGCAGCGACAGGACGGGCCGTCCCTGAGGTCGGCCCGTCCGATCAGGTGCGCTTGCGGATGGACCCGATGACGGCGAGGCCGAAGACCCCTGCAAGAGCGGTCAGCGCGGCCGGGTTCTCCTTGGCGAACTCCCGCGCCTTCCCATAGGCCTTCTGCGCGTCGCCCCGCATCTGGTCGCACACGCCCTCGCCCTTCAGGCGCTCGCTTCCGGTGGCCTCGCCGATGGTCTCCTTGGCCTTGCCGCCGAGATCCTTGCCCGTGCCTTCGAACGTATCGCCGTTCATATGTTCCTCCTCTTGATGTTTCAGGATGGACGCCGGAAGGCGTCGATCGGGGGTGTAACGACCGAACGCCGACAATGTGCCGTGTGGGACGATGGATGCTTGCGAAAGCCCGAAAGGCATGGGATCATCGCGTTCCAGCAGCGAGGCGAACATGTCAGACACTTCCGAAGATCCCATGGCAGCCATCCTGGCGCGCTACGAGCGCTTCGAAGGGCATCCGCTCAACCGCCTCCAGAACGCGGTTCGAGCAGGCGGCATGCGTGCGGCCGGGACGACGATGGCCCATACCGGAGTCGTCAACGAGGTCGCCCGCGACGGCATGTGCGTCGGCTTCATCAGCAAGCAGGCCGCGGGCGGCTACAGCCTCGAGCTGAGCAAGCGCGAAGTCGACGCGGAGACCATCGCCGCCGTGACCGCGAGCATCGACCGTTCCGAACGCAATGCCAGGACGTTCGCCGCACAGGATGCTCGCATGCAGATGCAGCTGGTCGGCTAGTCCACCGCATCGCGGCGTAGACGATCGGGTCCGACACCTCCTCGCCGCATCCTGTCGCCCATGGAGAGACCTCTCCGTCAGGACATCGGCGCGGACGCATATGACATCGACCGCAATGGACGGCGACATCGAGACGATGCGCCGTTCGCAGGTCTTGGTTGTTAGACGAAAGCGCGGCGCCCTCGTACCGGAAGCGCGCACCGAACGCTCAGATTCGGCAGGAATTCGATATGATCGGAAGGACCATGCGATGAACGTGGAGGAAAGACTGCTGGCGGAGGGGTTCGTCAACCACCGCAGTGACGAGCCGTACGAGGACTGCTGGATCCTGGAAACCGGAATCATGCCGGATCTCCTCGTCGAGCAGGAAGAGGCGGGGTGGCGGATCTGCCGTACGCCGACGGGCGACGAACCGGGCGGAGAATGGGTGGACGTCGCGTCCGGACTCGACCAGAAGGCCTGTATCTCCGCAGTGAAGGCCCTGCTCGTGGAAGGGGGCCTGTCGATCGCCGGCCAGTAGCGCTACGACAGCCGTGAGAATGGCAGGCGACCGTCTCGACTGCGTAGAAGATGAAGCCCGGAAAACGGACAGGAGAACCATTTGCTAGAGATCGCACTGTTCACCATAGCGATCGCCGCGACATCGCTGCTGATGCAGCATCGTCTGGGCATACCGACACCCATCACCATCATCGTATGCGTAATCGGCCTGTCCATGCTGGGAAACCAGGTCCTTACCCTAAACGAGCAGGACTTCGACAGCATGACGTATCTCATGCTGCCGATCCTGATCTGCTCGGACGCGCTCGCGCTGAGATGGGACGAGATAAAGCGCAACGCGATCAGTCTCGGGTACGTGGCGGGCATCATGATCCTGCTATCGGTGGGCACCGCGATCCTCCTCAACAGGTTCATGCTTCCAGCCTATCATCTCGGCCCGGCCGCCGTGTCGGCGCTGTTCTGCATGGTGCTTGCGACCGATCCCGTCACGGTGAGCTCGGTATTCGGAAGGTTCAGGCTTCCGCACAACCTCAAGGTGATCGCCGAAGGGGAGAGTCTGTTCAACGACGCGACGGCGCTGATAGTCTTCTCCATATCGCTGACCATGATGGGACTTGGCGGCAGCCATCAGGTCGCCGACCCGGTGGCATATTCCTTCCAGATGATCGCCGGCGCGCTCGTCGTCGGACTCGTCGTCGGGTGGATCGGCATCCAGGCGCTGCGCATCGTCCATGACGCCATGACCGAGACGATGCTCGTCCTCGCCATGGCCCTCGGGTCGTTCGCGATCGCCGAGCGCGTCCACTCGTCAGGCATCCTGGCGGTGATCGTGGCCATCATGTTCGCCAACTCGATCATCACCAAGCGGATCAAGGACAGCGAGCGCGGCATGAACGCTCCAGGTCCGGCAGGTGCGGCCGGTGCGCTGCGCCTGCTGCTGTCCAGTCTGGACGACGTCGTCAAGGACGCCGCGGCCTACCGCGTAGTACGGGGCAACATCCAGTTCGCGGCGATCATCGCCGCTACCGTTCTGTTCATATCGATGGCCAACCTCGTCCGTCTCGATCTCCTGTACCGGTACTGGATGGAGATCCTGACCGTGTTCTTCGGCGCCACGTACATCCGGATGGCGATGCTCGGCATCTTCGCCAGGCTCAGCCGCTGGACCGACAGGGTCGTGACCATTCCGCTCCACTGGTGGAAGGTGCTGGCCGCGGCAGGCGTCAAGGGCGCGTTCTCTATCCTGATGCTCCACATGATCCCCTCGGACTTCCAGTATCTCGAGCTGTTCGAGGCGGTGGTCGTTGGCAACATCCTCCTCAGCACCTTCCTGTACCCCCTCGCACTGGTCGTGATAATACGCATCCATCGCGCTCGGTTCGAGGCGGAGTACAAGGCCGATCATCTGCGCTTCGAGGAATAGGAATCATGCCTGTGGAGTCGTGCATATGGACGGTCGCATCGATCGGATCGGTCGCGAGGCCCTCGCGTTTCATAGTAATCCGCCCGTTCATCCTAAAGTTCTGGCAACTCGTGCGGTTTGCGGATAGAACCACGGCACGAGGGGCGTCGGCAATGCCGACGGACATGGATCACCTGAAGGACGTCGACAGATGAGCATCAAGATCGCAGCCGTGCTTGCGGTTCTCGCCCTCGCCCCGGGCTTCGTCGGAGCGGACGACGCCGAGGCCCAGACACGCTCCAGGCCCAAGGCCAGGATCTCACGGCCCGCGAAGCCCGTTCGCGCCGTGATCCAGCGCCGCGTGACTCCGACGCCGGCTCAGGTCAGCAGCCTCATCGGCGTGCGCGCGCCCGTTCCGCCTCCCCAGATCGTCCGGACGTTCGTCATCGACCTGCATGACATCGGCCAGGTCGACTACGACCGGGCCACGAAGGGCGGCGACTTCCGTCTCACCTCCGTCGGATCGAAGCCGCGGCCGCACGCGCACTTCGAGATGCGCGGCCAGGGGGACGTGTTCACCGGATGGACGTCGGGAATGGAGATGCCCTACGTATCGAACGGTTCGCGCCGCTACGAGTTCGTCGGCACGATAGGAGAGGTGCAGCCTTCGTCGCAGGACGGCCTGCGCCGTCTCATGCTGAAGGACAGCAGGCTCGTCCGGTTCTACGACTTCAAGGACGCAGCGGGAAAGCGCTCCAGCATCCCGATCGTGCGCAAGAGCGAGATCTCGATCGACTTTCCGCTCGATGGGCAGGAACGGTCGAGCGTCTATGCCATTCCCGACGGCAAGAACAAGTTCGAGTACCGCCTCCTCACCGTGCGTGAGGACGTCACGCGGCGTCGGCTGGTCCTGCACGTGGATGCTGCCGCTATCCAGTGACATGCGATTCCCACGGAAGCGCGCATGTGCTACTGTAGGTATGAATATGGACAACGAAGAATTCTATCGGCGATGCGCCGAACTGCTCGGTACAAGATACGACTGCACCGGTACCGCTGTCTCCTACCGTACGAGGTGGAACAACCGTAGCCCCGGCCATGGACGGTTTCCAGGGTACGGGATCATCCGCCTGCACGGAAACGATGTGCATGTATCGCTGCGCCATCCGGTAAGCGTCAGCCGGCATTTCTCCGGCCGCACCGAAGCGCTCGAATGGCTCTCTCAGGCCGTGACGGCCGCCGCATGACCGGCACCCTGGTCAGGGAGCGCCGTACGCGCCGTGCGCACTGGCGCTCGCAGCGTCACGGTCCGGATCGATGTCTGCGCAAGCGCGTGCATATCGAGCAGTCGACG
>Ga0308158_10000658_pt1 | contig 49283 bp, 43 predicted proteins | sample PhyBR2_FD_201038 | JGI IMG/M metagenome (GOLD analysis project Ga0308158, IMG submission 201038) | Phyllosphere microbial communities from UC Gill Tract Community Farm, Albany, California, United States - DLSLB.R2 | ecosystem: Host-associated > Plants > Phyllosphere > Unclassified | place: USA... | reverse complement strand
GAAGAGCGACAAGGGCCAGGGCGTGATCTGGGTCGTCGCCTCGAACTTCGACGATGCCTCGACCGAGATGGACGAAGCGATGCTGCGCCGCTTCTCGGTGAAGATCAACTTCCGCCTGCCGAACAAGGCCGAGCGCCGCGAACTGCTGCGCAGCTTCCTGTCGCGCAAGAAGGAAGGCCTGGTCGACTGGAACGACCTCGACCTGGACCAGGTGGCCGAGATCACCCAGAACCTGAGCCCGGCGCTGCTGGAATCCGTGGTCGAGCGCGCATCGATGCTGTCGATCCAGGAAAAGGTCATCATCAACACCGACCTGCTGTTCCGTGCGTATGAGCGCGCGACCATCGGCCTGACCGACCGCGCCACCACCGCCGAGAAGCACAAGCAGCGCGAGCGTATCGCCGTGCACGAACTGGGTCACTTCTTCATGCAGATCGACCCCTTCCTGCGCGCCGGCATGAGCCTGGACGAAGTGAAGGAGAAATCGCACCTGCTGAAGATCAGCACCGAAGCCGTGTCGAAGATCGGCGCCCTGGGTTACGTGCTGCAGTCGGGCGACGACATGTCGCTGCGCACCCTGGAAGAGCTGGAGCGCGACGTGATCGGCCTGTACGGCGGCGTGGCGGCGGAAGAGCTGTTCTACGGCGCCCGCGGCATCTCGGTCGGCAGCCAGAACGACATCGAGAAGATCACCAAGATGCTGAACCTGATGGTGGGACGCCTGTCGATGTACTCGCGCGCCAAGATCGACTACAGCCAGCTTGCCAACGACGCCTCGGGCGAGCACACCCTGCGCCAGGTCGAGGAGAAGTCGGATGAGCTGTACAGCTACACGCTGGATGCGATCCGCGACTACGAGAAGGTGATCGTCGCCATCAAGGACACCCTGCTCGACCAGTACGTGCTGTCCAAGGATGCCGTGTTCGCCCTGCTGGAAGAGCACAAGGATGCCCTGATGTCCGGCCTGAAGGCGGCGCGCCACGCCAGCCTCAAGCTGTGCACGGAGACCGGAGAAGCAGTCGCCTGAATCTGAAACCCGGGCGAATCTGAAGAGCGAAGCGGCGGACAGCGATGTCCGCCGTTTTTTTTATGGCTTGCCCGGCGCCGGCAGTTCGTCGCGGATCGCGCGCAGGCAGTGGTCGGTCTCGATCAGCCAGTGGGCCGCCAGCCGCATCGGGATGGCGTCGGCGCCGTCCTGCTCCGGCGCCGGCCGCGCGAGCGCGGGCAGGGCTTCCTGCGGCTCCTTGCGCCGGTCGGGCGAGGCCAGCAGCCCGGCCGTCGCTTCCAGCCGCGGCGCCAGCACCCCGGCCGCCTCGGCCAGCGCCGGCGATCGGGCGAGCTGCGGCGCATGGTGCACCGGCAGGGCACAGGCATGCCGCACGCAATAGGCGATGCGCGCCAGCCGCGCCAGGTGCTGGCGGCGGTTTTCCTTCGACCCCGGATAGTCGCTGCCGGTGACGGGGCCGAGCGCCTGGCGCAAGGCCTGCAGCTTGCGGTCCAGCTCGCGCATCGGCGCATGCCATGACGTGCACTGCGGCGCGAGCCAGACCGCGCGCAGCAGCCGGGCCGCCGCCCGCAGCAGCTCTGCGCTCTTGCCGGCCGATTCGTCGCGGGTGTGCGCGGGCAGGACCAGGCGGGCAGCGAGGATGGCGCTGGCCGCGCCGATCGCGGTTTCTTCGAGCCGCAGCACCAGCAGGCCGGGGCTGTCCATGCCCATCAATTCGTACAGCATGGCCAGCATGGCGCTCAGCAGCACGGTGTAGGCGTTCTGCAGGCCGTGGAAGGCATAGAAGCCGGCCGCGATGAAGACGAACAGCAGCGACAGTTCGATACCGCGGTTGCCGTGCACCAGCTCCGCCGCCGCCACGCCCACGAACAGGCCGCCCACCGTGGCCAGGACCTGGCGCCAGGCGCCCGACAGCGTCTGCCCGACCGTCGCCGTGCGCGCGAACACCACGAAGGACGCGAACACGGCCCAGAACCAGTGGTCGGGCGACAGCGCGCGTCCCGCCAGCAAGGCGCCCAGCGCGGCCGCGCAAGCCTGCAGCGCGCGCCGCGTGGTCTCGTCCGGCCGGTTCTTCTCCCTCCCTCCGGCCGGGGCAGGGGCAGGCTCGGGCTTGCGCTCGTCGCACATGGCCGGCAAGGGCTGGCGCAGCGAGGGCAGGCCGGCCAGCGTCCCGATCGCCCGGTCCAGGCGCCAGCGCAGCGTCTCCGGCAAGGATTCCTCGCCGGGCCGGTAGCGCGAGCTCCAGGCGGCGGCATCGATGGTCCGGCCACGGCCGACGCGACGGGCCAGCGTTCGCAGGCCGCCCGCAAGGTGCCGGCGCTCGCGCGCGCCGGCGCTGCGTGCCGCGCGCACCGCGGCGGCGACGGCTTCCGCCGCCAGTTCGCCATGCAGTACCCGCGCGCGCAGCCCGGCGGCGGCCTCGCCTTCGGGGTCCAGGGCGAAGCCGGCCAGGCGCGATTCGAGCCCGAGCGACTGCGCGTTCAGGGCTTCCAGGCCGGCGTCGACCCGCTTGCCGCCCGCTTCGGCGCCACGTTCGAGGCGGTGCGCCAGGTCGTGCAGCAGCACGGCGATGCGGGCGCGCCAGGCCCGCAGTTCGCTGCGCAGCATGCGGCCGGGATGCTCCGGCACCAGCCAGAAGCGGATGGCGAAGGCGATGGCGCAGCCGGCGAACACGAACAGCGGATCCCATTGCGCCTTCGAGGGCGGGACCTTCAGCAGCAGCGCATAAAAGAAGGATTGGTAGGCGATCGTGCCGAGGCCGGCGGCGCGCGGACCGAAGCGGCGCACTTCGAAGGCCACGAAGATAACCAGCAGGAAGCAGCCGCCGCTCAGCCAGGGATTCCCGCCCACCAGGCTGCCGAGCACCAGCATCGCGCTGGCGACCACCGGTACCCAGGCCATCGTCACCTGTTGCTGCCTGCGGCCGGCATCCGGCAGGGCGACGGCGGCGATCATCGGCACCACGATGCCGCCCAGGGACAGCTCGTACTTCAGGCCCAGCAGGCGGGTCAGGAACAGGAAGGCGCCGGCGGCGATGCCGGCGGTCAGCACCGCGCGCACGCCGCCGCGCAGCCGCTCCAATGCGGGATCGGAGGCGAGCAGGCGGTCGATCAGGTAGGCGAGGCGGTGACGGTCATGGTGCATGTCGCGTCCAGTCCGGGCATCTCGGCAGTGGCTTGGCTGCCACTGTACAAGACGCCGCGAATCGGCCACGCACGCCTGGCCTTGGCGCCGCCGCGGGCTTAGTGGGCCTGGTGGGCGGCCGGCGCTTCCGCCAGGCCTTGCAGCACGTGGCGCGTCATGCTGGCCGCCAGCTCGCGCTCGCCGATGAAGACGGTGCCGCCGGTCTCCTCGCGCAGCAGGCGCGCCTCTTCCTCGTTATGGCTGCGCACCACGCAGTGGATGGCCGGGTTCAGCGCCTTCGCCGTCTCGACCATGGCGCGCACGTGGAAGGTGTCCGGCGTGGCGATCACCAGCATGGAAGCGCGCGCGATGTGGGCCTGGATCAGCACCGCCGGATCGGCCGCGTTGCCGGCCACCGCCGGCTGGTCGCGCCGCCGCAGTTCTTCGACCATTTCGCGGTTCTGTTCCGCCACCACGAAGTGCACGCCCTGTTTGTCCAGTTCCTCGGCGATGCGCTTGCCCACGCGGCCGTAGCCGACCAGCACCACCTGGCCGGTCAGGCGCTCGTGGGTCACCGTCATCGGCAGCTCGGCCAGCGGGTCGGTCGAGCGCTCCAGCCTGCGTGCCAGGTCGGACTTCGAACGCAGCCACTCCTGCAGCGGCGTGATGGCCTTGAACATCAGCGGGTTCACCGCGATCGAGATGATGGCGCCGGCCAGGATCAGGTTCTGGCCAAGGTCGGGCAGCAGGCCCAGCGACATGCCCAGCGCCGCCAGGATGAAGGAGAACTCGCCGATCTGCGCCAGGCTGGCCGAGACCGTGATCGCGGTGTTGAGCGGATAGCGCAGCGCCAGCACCAGGATGAAGGCGGCCAGCGACTTGCCGAACAGGACGATCGCGACCACCGCCAGCACCTCGAGCGGATGCTCGACCAGCACGCGCGGGTCGAACAGCATGCCGACCGAGACGAAGAACAGCACCGAGAACGCGTCGCGCAGCGGCAGGGTCTCTTCGGCCGCGCGGTGGCTCAGCGCCGACTCGCGCAGCACCATGCCGGCAAAGAAAGCGCCCAGCGCGAACGAGACCCCGAACAGCAGCGAAGAACCGTAGGCGATGCCGACCGCGGCCGCGATCACGGCCAGGGTGAACAGCTCGCGCGAACCGGTCTTGGCCACGCGCCACAGGAACCAGGGGAACAGCTTGCGGCCCACCAGCAGCATGAAGGCGACGAAGGCGCCCACCGACAGCAGGGTCTTGCCGAGCGCGAGCCACAGCGAATCATTGGCGCCATGGCCATCGGCGGCGTGGCCGCCCAGCGGACCGGCCAGCGCCGGCAGCAGCACCAGCACCAGCACCGTCACCAAATCCTCGACCACCAGCCAGCCCACCGCGATGCGGCCGTTGAAGGAATCGAGCTGGCCGCGGTCTTCCAGCGCGCGCAGCAGCACCACCGTACTGGCCACCGACAGCGCCAGGCCGAACACCAGCCCCGCTCCCAGGCTCCAGCCCCACAGATGGGACACGCCGATGCCCATCAGCGTGGCCACCGTGATCTGCAGGATCGCGCCGGGCAGGGCGATGCCTTTCACCTCCAGCAGATCGTCGAGCGAAAAGTGCAGGCCGACACCGAACATCAGCAGCATCACGCCGATCTCGGCCAGCTGTGAGGCGAGCGCCACGTCGGCGACGAAGCCGGGCGTGGCGGGGCCGATCAACACGCCGGCGGCAAGATAGCCGACCAGCGCCGGCAGGCGCATGCGGACGGCGAGCATGCCGAACAGCAGGCCGAAGCCGAGGGCGGCGGCAATGGTGGTGATCAGACTGATGTTGTGGTGCATTAGGACGTGGCCTCCTTGTAAGAAAAACCAGTCCAGTATAAGGCACGAGGCGATTGTTACGGCATGGTCGCCAGCGCCAGCAGTGCCTTGCGCAGCGAGGCCCGCACCGCATCGAACTGCGCGCGCCGCCGGCGCTTGTCGAGCCGGAACAGCATCAGGCCTTCGATCTGGGCCACCATCAGGATCGCGCGCTGCATGGTTTCCTCGTCCGAAATGGCCGGGTTCAGGCCGCGGATCAGGTGATAGACGGTCTTGCGCTCGCGTCCCAGCATTCTGTCCATCAGGGTCGAGGCGAAGGGGTTGCGCGAGGCCAGCGCCCAGATCTCGAAGAACAGGGCGTGGATGACCGGATCGGTGATCTCTTCCAGGAACATGTCGACCGTCGACAGGAAACGCTCGAGCTGCGAGCGCTCGCTCATGGCGGCGGCGATGCCGTCCATCCTGGCCTGGAAGCTGTCCATCGTGGTGAGCAGCAGGGCTTCCAGCAGCTGGTCCTTGCTGCCGTAGTAATGCTGCACGTTCGACAGGCTCATGCCCGCCTCCTGGGCCACCCGGCGCATCGACAGCCCGGCATAGCCTTCGGCGGCGAGCAGGGCGCGCGCCGCCTGCAGGATGTCCTGGGCCCGGCCCAGTCCCTTTTCGGTGGTGCCGGAAACCTTGTTCCTGAGCGTGTTGTCGAGTGTCGTGTCCATCTGCCGATTATACTTTAACGAATAGTACAGTTGACCTATAATTATCCGAAACCAGGTCACGTGACCGAAAAAACAGAAGGAGACTCCGATGGGCCAGAAAACATTCGTCACCGGCGTGGGCATGATCCCCTTCGCCAAGCCGGGCGCCAGCGCCCCTTACCATGAGATGGGCGCGCTGGCCGCCCGCGCCGCGCTGGAAGACGCCGGCATCGCCTACGACGACGTCGAGCAGGCCTACGTCGGCTACGTCTACGGCGATTCGACCTGCGGCCAGAAGGCGCTGTATGGGGTCGGCATGACCGGCATCCCGATCGTCAACGTCAACAACAACTGCTCGACCGGCTCCACCGCGCTGTACCTGGCGCGCCAGGCGGTGCAGAGCGGCGCCGCCGACTGCGTGCTGGTGCTGGGCTTCGAGCAGATGAGCCCCGGCGCGCTGGCCTCCGTGTTCACCGACCGCCCCGCGCCCTTCGACGACTTCGACGCCGTCACCGAGCGCCTGGTGGGCCGCGCGAACATCCCGCTGGCACTGCGCTACTTCGGCGGCGCCGGCCTGGCGCACATGGAAAAATACGGCACCCCGCTGGAAGCGTTCGCCCGCATCCGCGCCAAGGCCAGCCGCCATGCCGTCAACAACCCGCTGGCCCTGTTCCGCAAGGAAGTCAGCACACAGGACGTGCTGGACGCGCCCGAGATCTGGCCCGGCGTGATGACCCGCCTGATGGCTTGCCCGCCGACCTGCGGCGCGGCCGCGGCGGTGCTGGTCTCGGAAAGCTTCGCGAAGAAGCACGGCCTGCGCGCCGACGTCCACATCGCGGCCCAGGCCATGACCACCGACCGCCCCGGCACCTTCGAGGCGGACGACATGATGCGCCTGGTCGGCTACGACATGAGCCGGGAAGCGGCGCAGAAGGTCTACGCCCAGGCCGGCATCGGGCCGGAAGACCTCGACGTGGTCGAGTTGCACGACTGCTTCGCCCACAACGAACTGATCACCTACGAAGCCCTCGGCCTGTGCCCGGAAGGCGGCGCCGACAAGTTCATCCGGGATGGCGACAATACCTACGGCGGCCAGGTGGTGACGAATCCGTCCGGCGGCCTGCTCTCGAAAGGCCATCCGCTGGGCGCGACCGGCCTGGCGCAGTGCTTCGAGCTGACCCACCAGCTGCGCGGCAGCGCAGGCAGCCGCCAGGTCGAAGGCGCGAAGGTCGCGCTGCAGCACAACCTGGGCCTGGGCGGCGCCTGCGTCGTCACCATGTACCGCGCGTAAGGGGGACGGGATATGGATTACGTCTCTCCCTGGATGGATGCGGAACTCGAAGGATTCCGCGACGCCGTGCGCCGCTTCGTCGACCACGAGGTCGTGCCGCACCAGCAGCGCTGGCGCGAGCAGCAGCACGTCGACCGCGAAGTCTGGCGGCAGGCCGGCGGGATGGGCCTGCTGCTGGCCGACATCCCCGACGAATACGGCGGCTCCGGCGGCAGCTTCGCCCACCAGTGCGTGGTGTTCGAGGAGCTGTGCTACGCCGGCGACACCGCCTTCGGCCTGCACGTGCACGCCATCGTCGCCCACTACCTGCTGAACCAGGGCACCGAGGAGCAGAAGCGCGCTTATCTTCCGAAGCTTGCCAGCGGCGAGATGATCGCGGCGATCGCCATGTCCGAACCGGGCGCCGGCTCCGACCTGAAGGGCATCCGCACCACGGCCATCCGCACCGGCGACGGCTACCGCCTGAACGGCTCCAAGACCTTCATCTCGAACGGCTACATGGCCGACCTGATCCTGGTGGTGGCCAAGACCGACCCGGCCGCGGGGAGCAAGGGCATTTCGCTGATGCTGGTCGAGACCCGCGACCAGTCCGGTGCGAACGTGGCCGGGTTCCGCGTCGGCCGCATCCTCGAAAAGGTGGGGCAGAAGGGCCAGGATACCTGCGAGCTGTTCTTCGACGATGTCCACGTGCCGCCGGCGAACGTGCTGGGCGGCGAGGAAGGACGCGGCTTCGCCCAGCTGATGACGGAGCTGCCCTACGAGCGCACCATCGTCGGCGTGTGCGGGGTGGCCTCGATCGAGCGCGCGCTCAGGCTCACGGTCGAGCATGCGAAGGAGCGCAAGGCCTTCGGCCAGGCCCTGATCGAGATGCAGAACACCCGCTTCGTGCTGGCCGAGGCCAGGACCGAGGCCTTCGTGGCACGCGTGTTCGTCGACCGCTGCATCGGGGACCTGATCGCCGGCCGCATGGACACCGTGCAGGCTTCGATGGCCAAGTACTGGATCACCGACCTGCAGTGCAAGATCGTCGACCAGTGCGTGCAGCTGTTCGGCGGCTACGGCTACATGCTGGAGTACCCGATCGCGCAGATGTATCTCGACGCCCGCGTGCAGCGCATCTATGGCGGCGCCAACGAGATCATGAAAGAGATCATTGCCCGTTCGCTGTGAGGAGACCGACATGACCGGACCCCTCAAGGGATTGAAAGTGATAGAAATGGTCGGCATCGGCCCATGCCCCTTCGCGGCGATGATGCTGGCCGATATGGGCGCGGACGTGATCCGCATCGACCGCAAGCCCGACCCGGATGCGCCGAACCCCTACCCGATGCTGGGCACGAAGTTCGACGTGATGGCGCGCGGACGGCGCTCGCTGGCGCTGGATCTGAAGGACCCGCGCGCGCGCCAGCTGGCGCTCGACCTGGTCGCGAAGGCCGACGTGCTGGTCGAAGGCTTCCGCCCCGGCGTGATGGAACGGCTGGGCCTCGGCCCGGACGCCTGCCTGGACCGCAACCCGCGGCTGGTCTACGGCCGCGTGACCGGCTGGGGCCAGACCGGGCCGCTGGCGCAGGCGGCCGGGCACGACCTGAACTACGTGGCGCTGTCCGGCATGCTGCACGCGATGGGCCGCGCCGATGCTCCGCCGGCGCCGCCGCTGAACCTGGTCGGCGACTTCGGCGGCGGCGCCATGATGCTGGCCTTCGGCGTGATGTGCGCGGCCTGGGAAGCGAAGAGCTCGGGCAAGGGCCAGGTGGTCGATGCCGCCATGACCGATGGCGCCGCGCTGCTGGGCGCGATGATGTACGGCCTGCGCGCCTTCGGTTCCTGGAGCGATGCACGCGAAGCCAACCTGCTCGACGGCGGCGCGCCGTTCTACGACTGCTATGCCTGCGCCGACGGCAAATTCATCTCGATCGGCGCCATCGAGCCGCAGTTCTACGCCCAGCTGCTGGAATCATGCGGGGTCGAGGATCCCCAGTTCCGCAAGCAATGGCGCCAGGCCGACTGGCCCGAGCTGAAGCGCAAGTTCGCGGCCCTGTTCGCGACCCGCACGCGCGACGACTGGTGCCGGCTGCTGGAGGGCACCGATGTCTGCTTCGCTCCGGTGCTCGACATGGCGGAAGCGCCGCATCACCCGCACAATGCGGCGCGCGCCACCTTCGTCGAGCGTGACGGCGTGCCCCAGCCGGCGCCGGCGCCGCGCTTCTCGCGCACCGAAGCGGAAATCGGACCGACGGCGTCCAGCCCCGGCCAGGATGGCGCCGCCGTGCTCGAAGACTGGGGCTGGAGCGCCGCCGGCGTGGAGGCCCTGCGGCGCGCCGGCGTCGTCTAGGCTGGGCTAACATGGCGTGGTGATGCCAGCCAGGACCAACAGCGACGATAAGCAAGCCGAACTGCGCCAGTCGAAGCGGCTGGCGCTGTCCTTCTTCGCCGGCGCGGCCGTGCTGTTCGTGGTCTCGCTGTTCCTCCCGCCAGGCTGGTGGACCGGCCTGCTGAAAGCCTTCGCCGAGGCCGCGATGGTGGGCGCGCTGGCCGACTGGTTCGCGGTCGCCGCGCTGTTCCGGCGCATCCCGATCCCCATCGTCTCGCGCCACACCGAGATCATCCCCGCCAACAAGCACCGCATCGCCGACAACCTGGCCGCCTTCGTGCACGAGAAATTCCTCGACACCGATTCGATCGTGCGCCTGATCCAGCGCCACGACCCTGCCAGGCGCGTGGCCGACTGGCTGGTCCAGCCCGAGAACACGGAACGCCTGGGACGCTACCTGGTCAAGACGGCCGGCTGGGCGCTCGACTTCATCGAGGACGCGGCGGTGCAGAACTTCGTGCGGCGCGCCGTGCACGGCATGATCCAGGGCGTCGACCTGTCGAAGACCGCCGGCACGATCCTGGAAAGCGTGACGCGCGACGGCCGCCACCAGGAGCTGCTGGACGAGGGCATCGTCCAGTTGGCCAGGCTGCTCGCCAACGAGGAAACCCAGGCCTTCATCGCCCAGGGCATCGTCGACTGGCTGCGCGAGGAATACGCTTTCATGGAAAAGATGCTGCCGTCGGAGCTCATCGGGCGCAAAGGCGCGGACCTCACGGTCAGGCTGGCGGCCGGCATCCTGAAGCGCGTCAGCGAAGATCCGCAGCACCCGCTGCGGCAGCGTTTCGACACCTTCACCGCCGACTTCATCGCGCGCCTGCAGGACGATCCGGCCTTTGCGGAAAAGGGCGAGGACATCAAGCGCTACCTGATCGGCGACGCCACCCTGAACGGCTACCTCGGCGCGCTGTGGAGCGACCTGAAAGCCTGGATCAAGGCCGACCTGGACAAGGAAGACTCGGTCCTGCGGCGGCGCCTGGAAGCGACCGGCGCCTGGGTCGGGCGCACGCTGGCCGAGGATCCGCTATTGCGCGCCTCGCTCAACGAGAACCTGGAGCTGGCGGCGCGCGGCGCGGCGCCCGAGTTCGCGGGCTTCCTGACGCGCCACATCGCCGATACCGTGAAGAACTGGGACAGCCGCGAGATGTCGGAGCAGGTCGAGCTCAACATCGGCAAGGACCTGCAGTACATCCGCATCAACGGCACCGTGGTCGGCGGCCTGACCGGAGTCGCCCTGTACCTGCTGTCGACCTTGCCCTTCCTTTGATTCGTGCTCGCCCGGATCAGGTGTAAGATGGGCCGAAGAGCTGCCCGATACGTTTCGATCCGTTTGCCGAAGGGGGATGTATGACGCAAGCATCGCATGCCGTGCTGGCCGGCGCACCCGAAGCGGCGCTCTTGCCGGGACGCGACCTGTTCGAGATCGCCCGCTACCTGGTGCCGATGGACGCCAGCCTGGCGCAGGGCTGCCTGGTCGCCGCCGGCATTCCGGCGGTACTGGCCGACGCCCACCTGATGCAGGCCCACATGCTGCTGGCGCCGGCGCTGGGCGGGGTGCGCGTCCTGGTGCCGCAGGAGCACTTGCAGGAAGCGCAACAGGTGCTGGAAGCCTTCCAGCGCGGCGAGTTCGCGCTGGGGGAGGATGCCGACGTCGGGGAGTGACGCCGGCCGGTCATTGCCTCAGGCCTCAGGCCGACAGCTTCTGCATCTCGCGGTACAGGTCCGCCTTGCCTTCGAAGCCGATGCCCGGCAGGTCCGGCATCGTGACGTAGCCGTTCTCCACCTTCACGCCGTCCGGGAAGCCGCCGAAAGGCTGGAACAGGTCCGGGTAGGATTCGTTGCCGCCCAGGCCCAGGCCGGCCGCGATGTTCAGCGACATCTGGTGGCCGCCGTGCGGGATGCAGCGGCTGCGCGACCAGCCGTGCTGGTGCAGCATGTCGAGGGTGCGCAGGTATTCCACCAGGCCGTAGGACAGGGCGCAGTCGAACTGCAGCCAGTCGCGGTCCGGGCGCATGCCGCCGTAGCGGATCAGGTTGCGCGCGTCCTGCATCGAGAACAGGTTCTCGCCGGTCGCCATCGGCTTGTCGTAGTAGTTGCGCAGGGTCGCCTGCAGTTCGAAGTCGAGCGGATCGCCGGCTTCCTCGTACCAGAACAGGTCGTACTGCGACAGCGCCTTCGCGTACTGGATCGCGGTGTCGAGGTCGAAGCGGCCGTTGGCGTCCACCGCCAGCTTCTGGCCGTCCTTCAGCACCGACAGGATCGAGTCGATGCGGCGCAGGTCTTCGTCCAGCGAGGCGCCGCCGATCTTCTTCTTGACCACCGTGTAGCCGCGGTCGATGTAGCTGCGCATCTCGTCCTTCAGCTTTTCATGGTCCTGGCCCGGATGGTAGTAGCCGCCGGCCGCGTACACGAACACCTTGCGGTCCGGCTGGCCGTTGCCGTAGCGCTCGGCCAGCAGCTGGAACAGGGGCTTGCCTTCGATCTTGGCGACCGCGTCCCACACCGCCATGTCGATGGTGCCGATCGCCACCGAGCGCTCGCCGTGGCCGCCCGGCTTCTCGTTGGTGAACATCGCGTCCCAGATCTTGTGCGGGTCCAGGTTGTCGCCCTTGTCGTTGACCAGCGATGCCGGATCCGCTTCCAGGATGCGCGGGATGAAGCGTTCGCGCATCAGCTTGCCCTGGCCGTAGCGGCCGTTCGAATTGAAGCCGTAGCCGACCACCGGCTTGCCGTCGCGGATCACGTCGGTGATCACCGCCACCAGGCTCAGCGTCATCTTGCTGAAATCGATGTAGGCGTTGCGGATGGAAGAGCTGATGGGGAGGGTCTGTTCGCGGATCTCGACGATTCTCATGATGGGTGCCTGCTTGGTAATGGAGTGGCTAGCTTAGTCCCCATCGGCCGGCCTATAATTTCCCCGGGCTGAATTGATTATTAACCTGAAGTGAATAGCGGATGACACCCGACCACACCGCCGACATGGAATTCTTCACGCTGGTGGCGCGCCACGGCAGCCTGGCCGCGGCCGCGCGCGCGCTCGACCTGACGCCGCCCGCTGCCACCAAACGGCTGGCCCAGCTGGAAGCGCGCCTCGGCGTGCGGCTGGTGAACCGCACCACGCGCCGCATCAGCCTGACCAGCGAAGGCGAGACCTATCTGGCGCACGCCGGCCGGATCCTGGCGGCGATCCGCGAGATGGAAGATGCGGTGTCGAGCGGCCGCGCGGCGCCCAAGGGCCTGCTGCGCGTGAACGCGACCCTGGGCTTCGGCCGCACCACGATCGCGCCGATCGTCTCCGAATTCGCCAGGCGCTATCCGCAGGTCGAGGTGCAGATGGAAGTCACCGACCGCCCGGTCGACCTGGTCGAAAGCGGCTACGACCTGGCGATCCGCTTCGGCGCCTTGCCGGACAAGCGCCTGAACGCGCGCCGGGTGATGACCAACCGCCGCTTCCTGTGCGCTTCGCCCCTGTATCTGCAGCGGCATGGCACGCCGTCCAGCCTGGCCGACCTCGCGCGCCACCTGTGCATCGTGCACCGGCAGAACGACGAGGCGCACGGCGTCTGGCGCTTTTATTCAGGCGAGGGAGAAGAGCACAGCGAGGTGGTGAAGGTGCATGGCGCGCTGTCGAGCAACGACGGCGACATCGTGCTGGGCTGGGCGCTGGATGGACACGGCATCCTGGTGCGCTCGGAATGGGACCTGGCGCGATATGTGGAAAGCGGGCGCCTGAAGATCGTGCTGCCGCAGTACCGGCTGCCGTCGGCGGACCTGTTCGTGTACTACCTGAACCGGCGCAACCAGGCGGCGCGGACCAGGGCCTTCATCGACTTCCTGGTCGAGCACTTCCGGCAGCCGGCAGAAGCGGCTTAGCTCTCCATCGAGATGTCGTCGACCTTGCCGGCCTGGTCGAAGTGGACGCTGATGACATAGTCGCTCACTTCGCCGGGCAGGGCGAAATCGAAGAATTCCATGTCGTCGTCCTCGCCCCAGTGCTCGCGCAGTACGAGGATATCGGACACGGCGGACGGATCGGGCCGGGCCGTGTCCATGTGCTGCTGCCAGTAGGCGCCGTCGAGCTCTTCCAGGTGGAAGGCGACGAACATGGCCACGGCGGAGTCCTCGTTCTCCATGTCGAAATCGGCCTTGATGGCCTGGCGCGCGGCGCTCTCGCGGCGTGCCGGTTCGTGGGCGGGGGTGCTCATCGGCTTTCTCTTTCAGGCTGTGCGGTGGTAGGACCGCGCATGCACCTCATCCGAGGTCCTCTGCAGGCGCGGCCAGAATGCCGCCATTGTATCGGGCAGGCGCATGAAGCGGTAGGCGACTGCCGGCGCGCCGGATTCCGCTTCCAGCGCTGCCCATTCGGCGGGCGGCAGGGCCAGGAAGGCGAGGTCGCTGGAGTGATAGGAATCGACGCAGAAACGGATCTCCGTGACGCCTTTGACGAGGCGGTTCAGGGTCAGCACGACGACCAGTTCGTCGTCCCGGTCGTGCCTGACCGGCGCCTGGAGTTTGGATCCGTCATAAGCGAGGAAGAAGTTCTCCTTGCTGCCCTCGACGGTAGCGTTCACGGTCCCCACGTCGTGTTTTCCGGCAAACAGTTCGTTCCAGCGCTCGACGGCCTCGCCATCGCCGGTCCACAGGAATTCGCGCTCATGCGCTTCCTTCACCATGTAGTGCGCCCAGGAGTCCTGCCGCGGCGACAGGGCCAGCATCGCGCGTGCGGTGCGCCAGGAGGCGGAGCGCGCCAGGGCGGTGCGGTTCGCGGCGCGGGGCCGGGGCGCGGCAATGGTGTTCTCCTTGAAGAAGAGGGCGCTGAGGAACAGGAAAAAGCGGCGTTTCATGTCGTATCCACTCCTAATCGCAAATCCGGTGCCGGGAGCTTCATTGTATCGATTGTTTCCATGTGGAAACTCACGGATAGTCACGCCGGTTCTAACAAATGCAATTTTGCAAATTTCTTGGCATACTGCCCGGGCGACCGGCATTCCGCCGCCGACACAACGAACACGAGACCCCAAGTGAACCCATCCCGTCGACTCTCCGCCGCCATCGCGCTGCTGGCGGTTTCATTCGGCGCCTTCGCCGCGCCCGCGTCCGGAACGACTGCCGACCGCACCGTCGAGACCCTGCAAAAAATCGCCGACGCCGCCGGGCCGCCGGGCTTCGAGGAGCCGGTGCGCGCCGTGCTGGTCGGGATGATGAAGCCGCTCGCCAGCTCGCTCACCTACGACGGCATGGGCTCGATCATCGCCACGCAAGGTGCGGGCGGCCCGAAGATCATGGTCGACGCCCACATGGACGAACTGGGCGGCATGGTCCGCCGCATCACGCCGAACGGCCTGCTGACCATGCAGATGCTGGGCGGCTGGCTCGACCAGGCGCTGCCGGACAAGCGCTGGGTCATCATCGGCAGCAAGGGGCCGGTGAAGGCGGTAACGGGCATCCGCGACATCCACGTCGTGCCCGCCGACGAGCGCACGCGCGTGTTCGCGCGCGACGGACTGTTCCTCGACGTCGGCGCGCGCACCGAGGCGGAGGTGCGCGAGATGGGCATCTCGCCGGGCGACCCGATCGTCCCCGATGCGCCCTTCGAAATCCTGAACGGCACCCAGAACTATCTCGGCAAGGCCTGGGACGACCGCGTCGGCTGCGCGGTGATCGTCGAAGCCATGCGCCGCCTGGCCAACGAGCCGCATCCGAACCAGATCGTGTGGGTGATCACGACCCAGGAAGAGATCGGCCTGCGCGGCGCCCGCACGGCGGCCGATACGGTGAAACCCGAGCTCGGCATCGCCATCGAGGGCGGCATCACCGGCGACGTCTTCCCGGGCAAGCCGGAAGAGACCCAGGTCAAGCTGGGGGCGGGGCCGGGCATCTTCCTGTACGACTCGTCGGCGCTGCCGAACCGGAAGCTGACCGCCTTCGTGAAGCAGACCGCGGCGGAGCGCAAGCTGCCGCTGCAGTTCGACCTGGTACAGGGCTATGGCGACGATTCGGCCGAGATCCAGAAGAGCAACGGCGGCGTACCGACCGTGAACCTGGTGGTGCCGGTGCGGTACACGCATGCGCATAACGGCATCCTGAACCGGCGCGATTTCGACCAGATGGTGGATCTGGTGGTGGCCATGCTGAAGAAGCTGGATGCGGCGGAGGTGCGGCGGATCCGGGATTTTGCGCCGGAGAGCCGATAAGCGGCCGTTAGTTTTGGTGATAAATTCACAATGCGGAAGGAATACAATCGACGGCACCTGAACAATACGAGGCCGTCCATGCGATTCCTTCCCGTCACGCGCTATCTTGCCGCGGCCCTGTGGGCCGTCATGCTGGCTGCCTGCGGCGGCGGAGGTGGAGGGGGAGGGACATCGGCGCCGCCGGTGCAGGCCGCGCCCGCGCCGCCGCTTGCCTACCCGATCCCGGCCGGCCTGTGGGCGCCTGCATCCGGCGCCATGCCCGCAAGCGGCAACTATGTTTACCTGCAAAGCGATGTCGGCGACTACATCGGCAACGGCCGCACCTACACCTACACGAGGGCCGATGCGCTGCTCAAGGTGTCGGCGAGCGGGCTGTCCATCAATGTCGGCGTGCAGGGCAACGAAGCGTGGAGCGCCACCTTCCTGCTGCCCAGCGGCGCAGGCAATCTGCAGGCCGGCTACTTCGGTGGCCTGACGCGCGCGGCCTTCGCCGACAGGGCGGTCGGCGGCCTCGATTGGAGCGGCGAAGCACGCGGCTGCAGTACGCTCACCGGCTGGATGGTGGTCGACAGGATCACGCTGGAAGCGGGCGCGCTCACGGCGATCGACCTGCGCTTCGAACAGCATTGCAACGGGGGCGCGGCGGCCCTGCGCGGACGGGTGCACTGGACCAAGGCAGACGCCGATATCGCCCTGGTTCCCGTCCCCGCCAGCATTCCGGCAAGCCTGTGGCAGCCCCCTGCGGGAAGCGTGCCCGGCTCCGGCAGCTACTTTTACCTGGAAATCCCGACACGCGATTACAGCGGCATCGACCGCCCCTTTCTCTACACGCCGTCCAACGCCGGCATTGCCGTCCGGGGGAATGGCGCGCAACTGAGCCTGAACATTACCGGCGCCGAGAACTGGGACGTCGACTTCCAGGGCATGCTGGGCATGACCCAGTTCGCGGTCGGCTACTATACGGGGCTCAAGCCCTACGCCTCGAATAATCCGGTGCTCGGCGGATTGACCCTCTCGAACGACGGGTACGCCTGCAACATGCTGAAAGGCTGGTTCGCCGTCGACAAGGCCGTGTACAGCGCGGGCGTCCTGAGCGCCATCGACCTGCGCTTCGAGCAGAAGTGCGATGGCTTCCCCGCGCCGCTGCACGGCAAGTTGCACTGGGTTGCCGGCGACACCGCCAGCGTGCCCGGACCGCTGAATCCACCGCCTGCCGGATTGTGGACGCCCACCGGCTTCGTCCCGCCGGCCGGGAACTACGTCTACCTGGTCAGCGACATCGGCGACTACATCGGCGGCGGCCGTACCGAACTGCTCACGCCCGCCAACACGACGATCAGCGTCGACACCCCCCGCACCGCCGCGCTGAGGATCAGCGCGGGCGACTGGAACGGCGATTTCGTCGGCATGAACACGCTGTCCCAGCTGGTGCCCGGTTATTACGGGGGGATGCAGCGCTATCCCTTCAATAATCCCCTCAGGGGCGGAATGGATTGGTCCGGGCATGGGGCCGGCTGCAATATGCTCAACGGCTGGTTCGTGGTCGACAGGGTCAGCTATGTCCTCGGCGAGCTGACCGCGATCGACCTGCGTTTCGAACAGCATTGCGAGGGCGAGGAGGCGGCCCAGCGTGGAGTGATCCACTGGGTCAAGCCCTAGCGGCGGAACCGGGCCGTAAACGCAAACGGCCTGGCTCGCGATGAGCCAGGCCGCTGACGGTATCCTGGTGGTGATAGGTGGACTTGAACCACCGACCCCAGCATTATGAGTGCTGTGCTCTAACCAGCTGAGCTATATCACCATCTAAAACGGTACTAAAAACAAAATGGCTCAGCTTTTGAAGGCCAAGCCATTCCGCTTGAAATTTGGTGGTGATAGGTGGACTTGAACCACCGACCCCAGCATTATGAGTGCTGTGCTCTAACCAGCTGAGCTATATCACCAGATCGGGGGGCATTATGCCGTCCGTACCCAAGACTGTCAAGGTTACGCGCTTCGAATGTGCTTGTCCAGCACGCCGAGAACCTGGCCCGTTGCATCTTTCGCCAGACAATCGACCACGATCCGCTCCGGCATCGAACGCAGCCAGGTCAGCTGGCGCTTGGCGAGCTGGCGGGTGGCGATGATGCCGTTCTCGCGCAGCTGCTTGCGGTCGTAGAGGCCATCGAGGTATTCCCAGCTCTGGCGATAGCCGACGCAGCGCATCGACGGCAGGCCCAGGTGCAGGTCGCCGCGCGCGCGCAGCTTTGCCACTTCGGCCACGATGCCCTGGTCGTCGCGCTCGCCCAGCATCTGGTCGAAGCGCAGCGCGATGCGCCGGTGCAGCACGGCGCGGTCGGAGGGCTCCAGCGCGAACGAGAGCAGCTCGAACGGCAGCTCGGGCTTGTCGCGCCTGGCCAGCAGTTCGGACATCGGCTTGCCCGACAGTTCGATGATCTCCAGCGCGCGGTTGATGCGCTGGGCGTCGTTCGGCGCCAGCCGGTCCGCGGTTGCCGGGTCGCGCTCGCGCAGTTTCGCGTGCATGCCGGGCCAGCCGAGGCGCGCGGCTTCCGCGTCGATACGGGCGCGGACTTCGGCGTCGGCGGTCGGCAGGTCGTCGAGGCCGTCGACCAGGCCCTTGAAGTACATCATCGTGCCGCCCACCAGCAGCGGCAGCTTGCCGCGCGCCTGGATCTCGGCCACCAGCCGGATCGCGTCCTCGCGGAACTGCATCACCGAATAGGATTCGAGCGGGTCGATGATGTCGATCAGGTGGTGCGGCACGCTGGCCAGTTCTTCTGCGGTCGGCTTGGCGGTGCCGATGTCCATCTCGCGGTAGACCAGGGCCGAGTCGACCGAGATGATCTCGACCGGCATCTCCTTCGCGATGGCCAGCGCCGCGGCGGTCTTGCCGGACGCGGTCGGGCCCATGATGGCCACCGCCATCGATTTGTGACTGGTACTCATAAATAGCTTATTGACCGCGCAGGAACAGTTTATCCAGTGCGGAGATCTCCAGCTGCACCCAGGTCGGGCGGCCGTGGTTGCACTGGTCGGCGCGTTCGGTCGCCTCCATCTGGCGCAGCAGGGCGTTCATCTCCTGCACCGACAGGATGCGGTTGGCGCGCACCGCCGTGTGGCAGGCGAGGGTGCCGAGCAGTTCGTTGCGGCGCTCGATCAGCACGCGCGAGCCGCCGTACTCGCGCACGTCGCGCAGCACGTCGCGCGCCAGCGTCTGCGCGTCGGCGTTCTTCAGCAGCGTCGGCACGGCGCGCACGGCCAGCGTGGTCGGCGAGACGGCGGCGATGTCGAAGCCGAGCGCTTTCAGGGTCTCCTGGTGTTCTTCGACGGTGCCGACTTCGATGGCGTCGGCGAAGAAGGTCACCGGGATCAGCATCTGCTGCACCTGCATCTGCTCGCCGCCGGCCTGGGCGTCGAGCGCGTTCTTCAGCTGCTCGTACAGGATGCGTTCGTGGGCCGCGTGCATGTCGACCAGCACCAGGCCCTTGCGGTTCTGCGCCAGGATGTAGATGCCGTGCAGCTGGGCCAGGGCGAAGCCGAGCGGGAAGTCGTCGTCGTGGGCGGGCGCGGTGGTGGCGGGCAGCTCGAAACCGGTCGCCGCGGGCTTGGCCGGCGCCTCATCCCTGAGACCGGTGAACAGCGCGCCGTAGCTCTCGGTACGCTGCGCGACGCCGCCGCCGGACGCCTGTGCATCCCAGCGGCTGCCGGCCGGGAAGGGAGAAGGCGAGAAGGTCGATGCATACGGCGACGATGGCGTCAGCTGCGATCCGAACGACGTCTGCTCGTGCGGGCGGCGCCAGGCAGGCGTTCCGCCGCTGCCGGAGTCGCGCCCGAAACCGCCGCCCCAGGACGCGCCCGACGATGGCGTGATCTCGGCCGCGCTGACCGGCGCCGGCGCGTTGCCGTGCGCGGTGGCCGAGGTCTGGGCCAGCGCGCGCTGCACCGCGTGGAACACGAACTGGTGGACGGCGCGGCTGTCGCGGAAGCGCACCTCGATCTTCGACGGGTGCACGTTGACGTCGACCATGGCCGGGTCCAGCTCGAGCGCCAGCACATAGCTCGGGAAGCGGTCGCCGTGCAGCACGTCTTCGTAGGCGGCCTTCACCGCGTGGACCAGCAGCTTGTCGCGCACGAAGCGGCCGTTCACGTAGAAGAACTGGCCATCGGCGCGCGCTTTCGAGGCGGTCGGCAGGCCGACGTAGCCGTGCAGGCGCAGCGGGCCGGCGGCTTCATCCAGGTGCAGGCGCGCTTCGGCGAAGTCGCTGCCGAGGATCTGGGCGCTGCGCTTGGCGGCTTCGCTGACGTTCCAGTGGTCGATGGTGCGGCCGTTGTGGGTCAGGCTGAACGAGACGTCCGGGCGCGCCAGCGCGATGCGGCGCACGACCTCGGCGCAGTGGCCATATTCGGTCTGCTCGGACTTCAGGAACTTGCGGCGCGCCGGCGTATTGAAGTACAGGTCCTGCACGTCGATGGTGGTGCCGAAGGCGCCCGAGGACGGCGAGACGGTGCCCTGGTGCGAGCCGACGATTTCCCAGGCATGCGCCGCGTTCGGCGTGCGCGAAGTGATCGACACCGCCGCCACCGAGGCGATCGAAGCCAGCGCCTCGCCGCGGAAGCCGAGGGTGTTGACGTTCTCGAGGTCGGTCAGCGAGGCGATCTTCGAAGTCGCATGCCGCGCCAGCGCCAGCGGCAGCTCTTCCGGCGGGATGCCGCGGCCATTGTCGGTAATGGCGATGCGCTTGACCCCGCCTTCTTCGAGCCGGATCGTGACCTGGGTGGCGCCGGCATCGAGCGCATTTTCCAGCAATTCCTTGACCACGGCCGAGGGCCGCTCGACGACTTCGCCGGCGGCGATCTGCGAGATGAGCTGGTCAGGAAGCTGCTGGATGGGACGGTGGGTGGGGGCCGGGGCGTTCATTCACAAATTATAGCTCGCCGCCCCGGCGCCAAAGCAAATTCGGGGTCAGAGCACATTTTTTCGATTATTCGGGGTCAGAGCACATTTTCCGGAAACCCGAAACTGGGCCTGCGGAGCCATGTCGTTCTCGCGCACCAGGAGAGCGTCCGTCCGAAGAGTGGTTCAGGAACCTTGTTCGAAAAAGTGCTCTGGCCCCGAGTTTGCTGAGAAATGTGCTCTGACCCCGAATTATTTTTGCTCGCGCACCGGGATCTGGGCGTTGCACAGGTCCAGGTAGTTCGGCGAGTACTTGTTCCACGGGCCGCCGCGGTTGCGCTGGGCGTCGAGGACGGCCTGGTAGGTCGGGGTTTCGGTGCGCAGCACTTCGAGGCGGACGCGCTCGGCTTCCGGGACGTCGGCCGCGACTTTCACGGCGCCGATCGGCACCTGCATCCCCGGCTGTTCGTAGAAGCCCATCGGCGCCGGGCCGCGCGGCAGCGTCGACAGGATGGGCATGCCGGCCACCACGCGGCCGACCACGGTGATGTTGCGGTCGAGCTGGCGCGGTGCGTGGCCGGTGACGACGTACAGGCTGGTGCCGCCGCCGCTGTCCGACTCGTTGCCGCGGGCCACGCCGACCATGCCGTAGCAATGCGCCAGCCAGGTCTGGCCGGCCTTCGGGTCGCGCCCGACCGGGAAGCCGCCGGAGTGGCCGATCTGGGGCGCGAAGCCGTCGGCGTCGCGCATGCGGGTAAATTGCTTGTCGTTCGATAAGGGGACGGTGAATTCGCCCGGCAGGGTCTTCTGCGCGCTCTTCACCTGGCGCGCCTGGTCGTCGTCTTCGTGCGGATCGCCCCACTGCACCACGAAGTTGTCCTGCGAGCGGACGATCGCCAGGCCGTCATAGTAGTGCTCGCGCGCCAGGGCCTTGATGTTCCTGACGTGGTTCGGCGCGAAGTTCGGGGCCAGTTCGATCACCACGCGGCCTTGCGGCAATTCCAGGTACAAGGTGTTGGCGGCGTCGAGCGGACGCCAGTCGCCCGGCTTCGATGCCTTCAGGATGTCGCCGACGCTGGGCTTGGGCGGCAGTTCCTTCGCGCCCGCCGCCAGCATCGCCGTCATGCCCAGCACCAGGGCTCCCATGAGTTTTTTCTGCACGGCCTGCATGTCGTCTCCGTCGTTTATTTGTTAATGATTGTAATCCGGAAAGTTGACAGTCTAAAAACTTTTGCGGATGGTGGCAATTCTCTACCAGAAGTTGAGAAACCGGCCATTTTCTGTCGGCGGTCTGATGGTATGATTCGGCGCTACCATTTAGGACAATCATGGATCTGATGCAACTCTTCGGCATGCTCCTGCATGTCGATAAAACTTTGGGCACCCTGCTGGCCCAGTATGGTGTGTATGTTTACGCGGTCCTGTTCGCGATCGTGTTCTGCGAGACCGGTCTCGTGGTGCTGTTTTTCTTCCCGGGCGATACCCTGCTGTTCATCGCCGGCGCCTTCTGCGCCACCGGCGAGATGAGTTATCCGCTCCTGATGCTGCTGTTGATCGTTGCCGCCGTCACCGGCAATACCTTGAACTATTACATCGGCGGGGCGATCGGCCATCGCGTGTTCACCCACGATTACCGCTGGGTGAACAAGGACGCCCTGAAGCGCACCCACGATTTCTTCGAGAAGCACGGCGGCAAGACCATCATCCTGGCGCGCTTCGTGCCGGTGGTGCGTACTTTCGCCCCCTTCGTGGCCGGGGTCTCGGACATGACGCACACGCGCTTCCAGATGTTCAACATCACCGGCGCCGTGCTGTGGGTGGCCGGCCTCGTGACCGCTGGTTACTTCTTCGGCAATATCCCGGTCGTGCGCGATCACCTGACCGCCATCGTCCTCGTCGGCGTCGGCGCGGCCGTGGTGCCGCTGGCCCTGGGCGGCCTGTACAAGTTCGGGCGCCGCATGCTCAGCCGCTGAAGCATCAGGCTTGCCATTCTTGCCAGCGCGCCGCATCGACGGCGCGCTGTCCGTTTACGAGGCTCAAGTTTACTGTCGGTCACGCCGATAAAGCAGGGGACAGCAACACTACTGGAATCCCATGCGTAACCTGATCGCCCTGATCGCTTGCAGCTGCGTTGTCCTCAGCGCAAGCGCGAACGATCCTGCTCCCGCCGCGGCAGCCAAACTTGCGGCCTCCGTGTCCCGCCCCGCGTCCGCGTCCCTGCCGGCCGCCCCGGCCAAGGACGCCGGCAAGGAGTCCGGCAAAGAGTCCGGCAAAGAATCCGCCAAGGACGCGGCACCGGCCAGGAAGGCTGCACCGGCGCCGGCGCCGGCTGCGGCCCAGGCCGACAAGGAAGAAGAGGCCGAAGTCGCCCTCTCGGCCAAGATCGCCGAGCGCCTGGCCGAGCTGCGCGAGCGCCAGCAGGCGCGCGCCAGCGCGGCCGCGCGCGCGAAGAAAGTCGCCGACGCCAGGCGCCGCGAGGAAGAGAAAGCCGCCGCGGCCGCCGCCATCCTGGCCGCCGCGCCCAAGCACGGCACCGTCTGGTCTTACGAGGGTGAGCTGGGCCCGGCCAACTGGTCGAAGATCAATGTCGACTGGGCCAAGTGCGGCGGCGGCAACCGCCAGTCGCCGATCGACCTGCGCGACGGCATCAAGGTCAACCTCGAGCAGATCGGCTTCGACTACCACCCGTCCTCGTTCAGCGAAGTGAACAACGGCCACACGATCCAGGTGACGGTCGGCGGCGGCAATTTCATCACGGTCGGCAACCAGACCTACGAACTGCAGCAGTTCCACTTCCACCGCCCGTCGGAAGAGAAGATCAACGGCAAGGGCACGGAAATGGTCATGCACATGGTGCACAAGAGCGCGGAAGGCAAGATCGCGATCATCGCCGTGCTGCTCGAGCGCGGCCAGCCGCACGGCCTGATGCAGACCATCTGGGACAACCTGCCGCTGGAAAAACAGGAAGTGGTGGCGCCGTCGATCGTGATCGACCCGAACGATGCGCTGCCGGAAAAGCGCGAATACTTTACCTACATGGGCTCGCTGACCGAGCCGCCCTGCACCGAAGGCGTGCTGTGGATGGTGTTCAAGCAGCCGCGCCAGGCGTCGCCGGCGCAGATGGCGCTGTTCTCGCGGCTGTATCCGCTGAATGCGCGGCCGGTGCAGTCGACTTCGGGGCGGATGATCAAGGAGTCGAATTGATTTGCCGGTCCCGGCACTGCCGGAACCGGCTCCCCGCGCAGGCGGGGACCCCGGTTCTGCCAGAGCGAACGAAACGCATCCAACTTGGGTTCCCGCCTGCGCGGGAACGACGGATCTAGCTTACCTGCGTAATCGGGGCTGCCGGCGCAATCCGGTACTCCCCGCGCCAATTCCCGCCCGGCTGCAAGGTCAACGGCCCCAGCAAGGCCGGCTCGATGCACACGAAGCGCCGGTACTCCTCGTCTTCCATATCGGACAAGGCCGCGGCATCGGCCGCGCCCGGATTCCACACCACCGCATCCGTGAAGCCGCTCTGCTGCAGCAGCAGCTTGTCGGCGCCGTTGTCGAAGGTGATCGGGCCGGCGATGTCCTCGAATACCTGGTCCAGCTTGTCGGTGATGGCCAGGGTCTCGGCCTGCACGCCGTCGATGCGCACGGCTTCGACGTCCTCGACCAGGTGGTAGGTGTGCAGGGCGGCGGAGAAGGGGAAGGGATGGGTGCCCGTGTTGCGCAGCTCGAGCGTCATGGCCAGCCCGGCGTCGCGCACGGACACCCGCAGCGCCAGTTCGAAGGCGTAGGCCCAGGCGCTCGATGCCTGCGGCGACAGGTCGTCCTGGTTCAGGCCCAGCACGGCGAAGGCGGCGCCGTCCTGCTCGCCGCTGTCGAGCACGCGCCAGGTGCTGGTGCGCGCGAAGCCGTGGCGCGTGCCGGCGCCGCGTTCGGCAAATTGCGGGAAGATCACCGGCACGCCGCCGCGGATGGCGCGGCTGCCGTCGAGCGCGGACAGGCTGCTCATGAACATGCGTTCCTGCGGCGCGGCGCCGGTGCCGGAAACGGATTTCCAGGACACCAGGTGGGCGCCGTACAGGGTGATGGTCGCTTCGGCGCCGTCCGGCGCACGCAGCAGCAGGGCGGGCAGCTGCCCGAATTGGGTGGTAGTAGCGCTCACGACAATCCTCCTCCGGACGGTTCCTGTTGAGATCAGGTCATTCGGCTCTTCGCCAGCGGCGGATTGTACGCGAAGTAGCGCCTGATGCCTTTCGTGATCGCGTCCGCGAGCTGGTTCTGGTAGGCGTCGTCCTTCAGCCTGGCCTCTTCCTCCGGGTTCGAGATGAACGCCGTCTCGACCAGGATCGAGGGGATGTCCGGGGCCTTCAGCACCGCGAAGCCGGCCTGCTCGACCGCGCCCTTGTGCAGGCGGTTGATGCCGCCGATCTCGCTCAGCACGGCCTTGCCGAGCTTGAGGCTGTCGTTGATCTGGGCCGTGGTCGAGAGGTCGAACAGCACGCTGGCGAGCTGCCGGTCCTGGGTGCCGAGGTTGACGCCGCCGATCAGGTCGGCCTTGTTCTGGTCGTTCGCCAGCCAGCGCGCCGCGCTCGAGCTCGCGCCTTTTTCCGACAGCACGAACACCGAGGAGCCGCGCGCGGACGGCTGGATGAAGGCGTCGGCGTGGATCGAGACGAACAGGTCGGCCTGCACCTTGCGCGCCTTTTCCACGCGCTGGCCCAGCGGCACGAAGAAGTCGGCGTCGCGCGTCAGCATCACGCGCGTGTTGGGCAGCTCTTCCAGCTTGCCCTTCAGGCGCTTGGCGATCTCCAGCACGATGTCCTTCTCGTGCACGCCGGTGGCGCCGGTCGCGCCCGGGTCTTCGCCGCCATGGCCGGGATCGAGGGCGATGGTCACCATCCGCACGACCTTGCCCTTGCCCTGCGCCGGCGGACGGGGCTGCGGCTGGGCCTGCGGCGCGGTCGGCTGCGGCTGGGCCGGGGTGCTGCCGGCGCGGGCGGCGTCGGCTTCGAGCCTGGCGATCGCGTCGGGGCCGGCCTGGCCGACCGTGGCGTCGCCCGGCTGGGGCGCCGGCGCCGGGGTGGCGGCAGGCATGTCGCCGTCGGACCAGTTCTCCTTGGCGATCATGGCCGCCAGCGGATCGACCGCGCGCACCGGGTACAGGTCGAAGATCAGGCGATGCTGGTAACCGCCCACCGGCGCCAGGTTGAACACCTGCGGCTTGACCTCTTCCTTGAGGTCGAACACCAGGCGCACCACGTTCGGGCGGTTCTGGCCGACCCGCACCTGCTTGATGTAGGGGTCGTTCGACTCGACCTTGGCCACCAGGCTTTTCAGGGTGTCGTTCAGCGCCAGTCCTTCGATGTCGACCACCAGGCGCGGCGGGTCCGGCACCATGAAGTGGGTGGTCTTCAGCTCGCCGTCGTTTTCCAGGGTGACGCGGGTGTACTCGTCCGCCGGCCACACGCGCACGGCCATGATCTGCGCGGCCATGGCCGACGCGGGAAGCAGGGCGGGAGCGAGGACGGACAGGAGCAGCGTGCCGCCGGCCTTCAGGGTGGCGCGGCGCCTGGGAGACGCGGGAATCAGGGAGTCGGGGGGTAGTGCAGGCGTTCGAGGCATAGCAGGCCCAATTCAGACAACGCCTGCAATTCTACATGACGACCGTGTCCGCTGACTGTAAGCAACACCTTGACGTCGGGCGGCGGCAACACCGGCTCGCCTTTTTCCGGCCACTCGACGATGCAGATATTCCTGCCGTCGAAGTCTTCGCGGAAGCCCGCATCGAGGAATTCTTCCGGGCTGGACATGCGGTACAGGTCGTAGTGGATCAGGTTGACCGGCTGGCCGTCCAGCTGGATGCGGTAGGGCTCGGACAGGGTATAGGTCGGGCTCTTGACCGCGCCCTTGTGGCCGGCGGCGTGCAGCAGGGCGCGCGTGAGGGCGGTCTTGCCGGCGCCGAGGTCGCCGTGCAAATAAATCACGAGGCCGGGGACCAGCGCGCGCGACAGGGCGCCGCCCAGGGCCTGGGTCGCCGCTTCGTCTTCGAGATAAGCGTTCAGTTGTTGCATAGGTGCCGCGGGATTAGAATGAGTGATGTTTGCCATGCCCGAATCCGATTCCACATCCGACCTCAACGAACTCGCGCGCGCCATCAAGGCCTGGGGCGCGGAGCTCGGCTTTGCCGACGTGCGGATCGCGGACGTGGACCTGGCGCGCCACGAGGCCGGCCTGCAGGCCTGGCTGGATGCCGGCCACCATGGCGAGATGGATTATATGGCAAGCCACGGCATGAAGCGCGCCCGGCCGGCGGAGCTGGTGCCGGGCACGGTGCGCGCGATCGTCGCCCGCATGGATTACCTGCCGATCTCGGTCGACAGCAACCCGGACGCCGACTGGCGCGCGCGCGAACGCCTGCGCCAGCAGGATCCGCAGGCGGCCGTGGTCTCGCTCTACGCCCGCGGCCGCGACTACCACAAGGTGCTGCGCAACCGCCTGCAGCAGCTGGCCGAGCGCATCCGCGGCGTGTCCGGCGAATACGGCTTCCGCGTGTTCACGGACTCGGCGCCGGTGATGGAATTGCCGCTGGCCGAAAAGGCGGGGCTGGGCTGGCGCGGCAAGCATACGCTGCTGCTGTCGCGGGAAGCCGGCTCCACCTTCTTCATCGGCGAGATCCTGGTCGACCTGCCCCTGCCGGTCGACGAAGCGACGGGCGCGCACTGCGGCCAGTGCGAGGCCTGCATCACGGCCTGCCCGACCGGCGCGATCCTCGGGCCGGGACGGCTGGACGCGCGGCGCTGCATCTCCTACCTGACGATCGAGCTGAAGGGCAGCATCCCGGAAGCGCTGCGGCCGCTGATCGGCAACCGCATCTACGGCTGCGACGACTGCCAACTGGCCTGCCCCTGGAACAAGTTCGCGCGCCGCGCCGTGCTGCCGGACTTCGACGAGCGCAACGGCCTGGGCACGGCCGGCCTGGTGGAATTGTTCGGATGGGAAGAAGAGGAATTCAACCGCCGCATGGAGGGCAGCCCGATCCGCCGTATCGGGCATGAGCGCTGGCTGCGCAACCTGGCGGTGGGCATGGGGAATGCGGCGGATGGCGCCAGAGGCGACCAGCATATCGTGGCGGCGCTACGGGCCCGGCGCGATCACCCGTCAGCGCTGGTGCGCGAGCATGTGGCCTGGGCATTGGCTCGCCACGGAGCCTGAGACCGTCAGATTTCGATGCGCTTCATGCGCAGGGCCGACCAGTCGCCATCGATCGAGATCATCGCCACGCCTGTGATACCGTTTTCCTTTGCATAAGCATTGATTGAGTCGCGATTGATATCAGTCGCCTTCGATGCCGTCTGCTTCAGGTAGGCGACCCACAGCGAGCCTTTTTCTCCGAGGCGCGCTTTCGCGGTCGGGAAATATTGTTCGAGTTCCTTGCGGTTCATCGCGAACAACAGCACGACGTCCACCTGCTCCTGGTCGTTCTTGATCAGGTCGGGCGGCATCTGCGACACCATGCCTGGATGGACGTTGCCGTTCAGGATCAGCATCGATTTCGCGTTCCTCAAGAACATTTTGTCTGCAATCGTCTTTTCGCTCATCTGTGTTCCCTTAGTAATGATCGGCGTGGTCGATTCGACCATGGCGTGTTCAAGTAGATTTTACAAGCGAACCCCTGAAACACAGCGGACAAAACCTGCCGTGCGCGGGTCACCGGGCGAAAAGTACTGAAGGGAATTATTTCAACAAACCGGCCAGCTCGACCGCGGTCTTGACCTGCATTTTGTCGAAGATGTGGGCGCGGTGCACTTCCACCGTGCGCATGCTGATGCCCAGCTTGTCGGCCACGACCTTGTTCATGTTGCCGGCCAGGATCAGGTCGAGGACTTCGCGTTCGCGCGCCGACAGCGTGGCCAGGCGTTCGCGCACGGCGCCCGAGGCCGCGGCCTGGCGCGACTTGGCCAGGGCTTCCTCGACGCGGTCCATCAGCTGGTTGTCGTTGAAGGGTTTTTCGAAGAAGTCGAAGGCGCCGCGCTTGAGCGAATCGACCGCCATCGGCACGTCGCCATGGCCGGTCAGGAAGATCACCGGCAGGCGCGCCAGCAGGCCGCGCGCCACCAGCTGGTCGAACACGGCGATGCCGGGCATGCCGGGCATGCGCACGTCCAGCAGCACACACTCGCCGTGCGCATCGGGCTGCGCGTCGAGGGCGTCGAGAAAGGCCTGGCCGCCGGCATAGCCGCGCGCGGCCAGGCCGCGCGATTGCGCCAGCCATTCGAGGGCGTCGCGGATCACGTCTTCGTCGTCGACGATGTGCAGCATGGTGTTGGGCTCCGACTGTTCAGGTGGATATTGTAGCCTGCGCCTGCTGCAGCGTGAACGTGAATACGGTGCCGCCGCCCGGATTGTCGGCGTGGGTGAGGGTGCCGCCGTGGAATTCGATGGCCGTGCGGCAGATCGACAGGCCCATGCCCATGCCCTCGGCCTTGGTCGAGAAGAAGGGCGAGAACAGGCGTTCGGCCACTTCGGGCGGGATGCCGTGGCCATTGTCGATCACCGACACCGACACCTGGCCCTGTTCCTCGTCGTGGGCGGCGGTGATGCGCAGCACGCGGCGCTCGCGGTCGATGTCCTGCATCGACTCGGTCGCGTTGCGGGTCAGGTTCAGCAGCACCTGTTCGAGCAGCACGCGGTCGGCCAGTACCGGCGGCAGGTCGGACGGCACGTCCACCTGCAGCGTGACGTAGCGCTGGCGCGCCTGCAGGTCGACCAGCGCGCGGATGCCGTCCACCACATGCTGCACGGTGACGTGCTCGCGGCGTGGCTCGCGCTTCTTCACGAATTCGTGCACGCTGCGGATGATCTGGCCGGCGCGCCGGGCCTGGGTGTTGGCCTGTTCCAGCGCGCGCTTCAGCATGGGGGCGTCGAGCGGGGGCGAGGAGGGGGCGCGGTCGCCCGCGCGCGCCAGCACGTTCAGCGCGCCCGCCGTATAGCTGGAGATGGCCGCCAGCGGCTGGTTCAGCTCGTGCGCCAGCATCGACGAGATCTCGCCCATGGTCGCCAGGCGCGCGCTGGTCTCCAGTTTTTCCTGCTGCTGGCGGGCCAGTTCCTCGGCGCGCTTGCGGTCGGTGATGTCGAGGATGGAACTCATCCAGCCGGTATGGCGGCCGTGGCTGTCGACCAGCGGCGCCTCGAACACCAGCACCGGCACGCGCGTGCCGTCGGGGCGCTGGAACACGGTCTCGAACTGCGGCGTGGCCTGGCCGGAGAGCACCTTGCGGAAGCGTTCTTCGTATTCGATCATCTCCTCCGGCGCCCAGTAGGGCATGGGCGGCTTCTTGCCGAGCAGTTCGCCGATCGGCAGGCCGACGATGCGGCAGAAGGCCGGATTCACGTAGGTGACGCGGCCTTCCAGGTCGCGCGCGCGCAGGCCGGTCAGCAGCGAATTCTCCATCGCCGTGCGGAACGCCATCTGCTGGCGCAGCGCGTTCTCGGCGGCGACGGTGCGCGCGATGTGGCGCCACAGCGCCGCCAGCGACAGCACCAGGCCCAGCGCCAGCACGATCACCGAGCCGACCAGCAGGTTGGGCAGCAGCTTCGGCGCGCCTTTCACGCTGTCGGTGGCCAGCACGATCTGCCCGCCCGGCAGGTCGAGCGCGCGCTTGTGGGTATACACGCCGCGGCCGGGGCCGCCGGCGGTGCGCTGGGCCACCACGCGGTCGTCGCGGTCGAGCAGGGACAGGGCGTTGTCCTGGGCGAACCACCAGGGCACGTTCTCGTCCAGCAGCGTCTGCAGGCTGTAGGTGGCGACCAGGCTGCCGGCGAAGCTGCCGTCGTGGCGGTAGAGCGGCAGGTGGTAGTCGACGAAGCCGCGCAGGCCGGAGGAGGGGCCGTAGGGATCGCTGTAGCGCCCGCTGTGGGTGGTGCGCGACATCGCCTGGGCCTCGCGCGAGGACTGGGTCGGCTCGCCCGGCAGCTCGGCGCCGCGCACGGCCAGCAGCCGGCCGTTGGCGTCCAGCCAGGCCACGCGGCGCAGCTCGTGGCCGTTCTTGAACATCTGCGCCAGGCGGGCCTGCAGGATCTGCTGGGTGGGCGGGGTGTCGGTGGCCAGGTCGACGCCGAGGGTCGCCAGCGCTTCCTCGCTGCGCGCCAGTTCGAAGCGCAGGGTTTGCTCGACCCAGAGGGTGTCGGCGATCAATTGTTCCTGGCGCTCGTTGGCTTCCATCTGGCGCGCCTGCCAGGGCAGCCACAGCAGGACCAGCAGGAACAGCAGCACCAGCAGCACCGGCACCAGCCAGCGCCAGGGGCCGTCCGGCACCGGCCGGGGGATCGAAAATGGGTTTTTCATGCCATAACGTGATACTTTTGCCATCGAGTAGCTATTGTGGTTTTCCACAATAGCAAACGCGGCAAAAGCTCATCAGACTCCAGTAATAAACAAAAACTATACCTACTTATATAAAAAAGGAGACATCATGCGGATCAAATCCATGGTCGCGGCGTTGGCATTGTTTGCAGGCGCCAGCTTCGCGCTCAACGCGTCGGCCCAGGCCCCCATCGTCATCAAGTTCAGCCACGTCGTGGCGACCGACACCCCGAAAGGCCGTGCCGCCGAGCGCTTCAGGGACCTGGCGGAAAAGCTGACCAAGGGCCGCGTCAAGGTCGAAGTCTATCCGAACAGCCAGCTGTACAAGGACAAGGAAGAGCTCGAAGCCCTGCAGCTGGGCGCGGTCCAGATGCTGGCGCCGTCGCTGGCCAAGTTCGCGCCGCTGGGCGTGAAGGAATTCGAGGTGTTCGACCTGCCGTACATCTTCCCGAACAAGACCGCGCTGTACACCGTGACCGAAGGTCCGATCGGCAAGGGCCTGCTGCAGAAGCTGGAGCCGAAGGGCATCACCGGGCTGGCTTACTGGGACAACGGCTTCAAGATCATGTCGGCCAACAAGCCGCTGCACGTGCCGGCCGATTTCCGCGGCCTGAAGATGCGCATCCAGAGCTCGAAGGTGCTGGACGCGCAGATGCGCGCGCTGGGCGCCAACCCGCAGGTGCTGGCCTTCTCGGAAGTCTATCAGGCCCTGCAGACCGGGGTGGTGGACGGCACCGAGAACCCGCCGTCGAACATGTACACCCAGAAGATGCATGAGGTGCAGAAGCACGTGACCATGTCGAACCATGGCTACCTGGGCTATGCGGTCATCGTCAACAAGAAGTTCTGGGACGGCCTGCCGGCCGACGTCCGCGGCCAGCTGCAGCAGGCCATGAACGAAGCGACCAGGTACGAGAAGGCGATCGCCCAGCAGGACAACGACGCCTCGCTGGACGCCATCCGCAAGGCCGGCAAGACCACCATCTACACCCCGACCGCGCAAGAGCAGGCCGAGTGGCGCAAGGTGCTGGTGCCGGTGCAGAAGCAGATGGCCGGCCGCGTCGGTCCGGAGCTGATCAATGCGATCAACAAGGCTACGGCTTCGGTTCAGTAAGAACAGCCAGGGACTCCCATGAAATTCCTAGACCGCCTCGAAGAGTGGATCATCGCCAGCCTGATGGCCGGCGCCACTCTCATCATCTTCATCGCGGTGCTGCACCGCTACCTCTCCGGCATGCCGATCCCCGGCCTGCAGGACTGGCTCATCAGCCTGAACACCAGCTGGGCCCAGGAACTGTCCACCTTCATGTTCGTGTGGATGGCCAAGTTCGGCGCCGCCTACGGCGTGCGGACCGGCATCCACGTCGGCGTCGACGTGCTGGTCAACCGCCTGTCGGAACGCTGGCGCAACAAGATGATCGTGTTCGCACTGCTGGCCGGCGCGCTGTTCACCGGCATCATCGGCACGCTGGGCCTCAACTTCATCCTGCGCCTGGCCGGCACCGACCAGACCTCGGCCGACCTGGAAGTCCCGATGTGGATCGTCTACATGGCGCTGCCGCTCGGCTCCTACCTCATGTGCTTCCGCTTCCTGCAAGTGACCTGGCACTTCATCCGTAACGGCGAACTGCCCCGCCACGACCACGCCTACGTCGAAGGCCTGGAAGACGAAATCGAAGAAGCAAGGAAATCCACATGAACGCCCTCATCATTTTCGCGCTGCTGATCGTCCTGATGCTGACCGGCATGCCGGTCTCCATCTCGCTCGGCCTGACGGTGCTGACCTTCCTGTTCACCATGACTCACGTGCCGATCGAGTCGGTGGCGATGAAGCTGTTCACCGGTATCGACAACTTCGAGATCATGGCGATCCCGCTGTTCATCCTGGCCGGTAACTTCCTGACCCACGGCGGGGTGGCGCGGCGCATGATCAACTTCGCCACCTCGATGGTGGGCCACTGGCACGGCGGCCTGGCGCTGGCCGGCGTGCTGGCCTGCGCGCTGTTCGCCGCGGTCTCGGGTTCGAGCCCGGCCACGGTGGTGGCGATCGGCTCGATCATCCTGCCGGCCATGGTCAAGCAGGGCTATCCGAAGCGCTTCGGCGCCGGCGTGATCACCACCTCGGGCGCGCTCGGCATCCTGATCCCGCCGTCGATCGTGATGGTGATGTATTCGGTCACCACCAACACCTCGGTCGGCCAGCTGTTCATGGCCGGCGTGGTGCCGGGCCTGCTGCTGGCGTTCCTGCTGGGTTTGACGACCTGGGTCATCGCCCGCAAGCACGACTACCCGCGCATGACGCGTGCCACCTGGGGCGAGCGCATCGCCGCGTTCCGCCGCAGCGCCTGGGGCCTGTTCCTGATCGTGATCGTCATGGGCGGCATCTACAGCGGCGTGTTCACCCCGACCGAAGCGGCGGGTATCGCGGCCGTGTACGCCTTCGTCATCGCCGTGTTCGTCTACAAGGACCTCAAGCTGGTGCAAGTCGGCAAGGTGCTGCTGGATTCGGCGGCGATGTCGGCGATGCTGCTGTACATCATCACCAACGCCGTGCTGTTCTCCTTCCTGATGACCAGCGAGAACGTGCCGCAGGCAATGGCCGGCTGGCTCACCACCCAGGGCCTGGGCCCGATCAGCTTCCTGCTGGTCGTGAACCTGCTGCTGCTGTTGGCCGGTAACGTGATGGAGCCGTCCTCGATCGTGCTGATCATGGCGCCGATCCTGTTCCCGGTCGCGGTCCAGCTCGGCATCGACCCGGTCCACTTCGGCATCATCATCGTCGTGAACATGGAAGTCGGCATGTGCCACCCGCCGGTCGGCCTGAACCTGTACGTGGCCTCGGGCGTGACCAAGATGGGCATCTCCGAACTGACGGTGGCCGTGATGCCGTGGCTGCTGACGATGATCGGTTTCCTGCTGCTGGTCACCTACATCCCGGCGATCTCCCTGTGGCTCCCGCACATGATTTATAGCTGAAATATATTTGGTGAATGTATATAAAAAACTACGCTTTTCTTATTCGAATGCGTTATGATGGCGCAGCTTTGGCACCAGCATGGTGCATTCGAAAGGCCCGGATACAGAGTTTGGGGAGAAGCAGAAAAAATCGGTAATCCAGCACTGGAGTCGCCGGAGAAAAGTATGAGGAGACACACGTTTTATAGATGCCGCCGGCATTGACCGAGTGGCCGCAAACGTGACCGACTGAAGCGCACCCCACGAGGGTGCGTTTTTTTTACCTGCCGCCCAAAGAGGGGCTTGCCTCGTAGCCAGCCAAGTCGCTACACTGCATCGATGAACACACAACAGGGCAGCGAACTCTTCAGCGCCATCGTCGGCGCACCGTTCGGGGCGATGGGCATCCGTACGGAAGACCAGCGCGTTCGCGAGCTGGTCTACCTGCCGCCGCATTACCAGGAAAAATCGCCGCAGGATGCCGTCGCCGAACAGGCCGCCGAGCAGGTCGCGCGCTACTTCGCCGATCCCGATTTCCGCTTCGACCTGCCGCTGGCCGAGGCCGGCAGCGCCTACCAGCGCCGCGTCTGGGACGCGATCTGCGCGATCCCGCGCGGCAAGGTGCTCACCTATGGCCAGGTCGCCAAGCTGCTGGAATCGCATCCGCGCGCGGTCGGCCAGGCCTGCGGCGCCAACTGGTTCCCGCTGGTGATTCCCTGCCACCGCGTCACCGCAAGCGGCGGCCTGGGCGGTTTTGCCAGCAGCGATGACGAACACGGCTTCACGCTCACGGTCAAGCGCTGGCTGTTGCGCCACGAGGGCGCGCTTCCGGCCGACGTGCCATGGCAGCAGCAGTCAATCTTTCCCTGATCGACGGTTTCTGCGACGCGCTCTGGCTGGAGCACGGCCTGGCCAAGAACTCTCTCGACGCCTACCGCCGCGACCTGCGCCTGTTCGCCAGCTGGCTGGAAACCAGGCGTCCGGCCTGCGCCAGCCTGCATGCGGTGCAGCCGCAGGACATCGCCGCCTATTTCGCCGAGCGCCACGAGGACACCAAGCCCAGCTCGGCCAACCGGCGGCTGTCGGTGCTGAAGCGCTTCTACCAGCTGGCCCTGCGCGAACGCCGCATCGAGCACGACCCCTGCCTGAACATGTCGTCGGCGAAGCAGCCGACCCGCTTCGTGCACACGCTCACCGAAGCCCAGGTGGAAGCCCTGCTGGCGGCGCCGGACGTGTCGACCCCGCTTGGCCTGCGCGAGCGCACCATGCTCGAGCTGATGTATGCGAGCGGCCTGCGGGTATCGGAACTGGTGACCCTCAAGGTGGTCGAGCTGAGCCTGAACGACGGCGTGCTGCGGATTACCGGCAAGGGCAGCAAGACCCGGCTGGTGCCCTTCGGCGAGCAGGCGCGCCACTGGCTGGACCGCTATATGAAGGAAGCGCGCGGGGCGATCCTGAACGGGCAGATGGACGACGCCCTGTTCGTGACCGGCCGCGGCGGACCGATGACGCGCCAGATGTTCTGGATCGTCATTAAAAAGCATGCGGCCAGGGCGGGCATCACGGCCCCGCTGTCGCCGCACACGCTGCGCCACGCCTTCGCCACCCACCTGTTGAACCACGGCGCCGACCTTCGCGTGGTACAACTACTCCTGGGACATTCGGACATTTCGACCACCCAGATCTACACTCACGTAGCGCGCGAGCGCCTGAAACACCTGCATGCGCAACACCATCCGCGCGGTTAGCGGTCATAATGCATCAGCAGCATCCTTCCCACATGCATGAGGACACCATGGCCAAGACGAATTTCCAGTACGAAAAGCGGCAGCGGGAGTTGGAAAAGAAAAAGAAGGCCGAAGAAAAGGCCCGGCGCAAGCAGGAAGCCAAGCAGCACAAGGGCGAGGGGGGCGATGCCTCTCCGGAAGAGGATTCGGATTCTGGGGCGGCGGCTGAGGCGGAGCAGGGGTCGGCTTAGTTACCCGTAAAACCGTCGTCCCCGCGAAGGCGGGGACCCAAGGTGTGCGTGCGTTTCGGCTGCTCGTGCAAACTTGGGGGAGAGCGCCAGTGGCGCTATCCCGCCTGCGCGGGGACGACGTTGATTAGATCGCCTGTCCCTCCGCCGAACCGGCATCGGCCTCAGCCTCGACCTCGTGCCCCTTCTGGAACCACCGCTTGGCCCGCTTGCCCAGGCTGTCCAGGTAGGTATAAGCCACCGGCACCACCACCAGGGTCAGCAGGGTCGAGGTGATCACGCCGCCGATCACCGCGCGGCCCATCGGGGCCTGGTTCTCGGCGCCTTCGCCCAGGCCGAGCGCCATCGGCAGCATGCCGAAGATCATCGCCAGGGTCGTCATCAGGATCGGGCGCAGGCGCACCTGGCCGGCTTCCATCAGCGCCGCGAACTGGCCCTTGCCCTCGCGCTGGCCGTGGTTGGCGAAGTCCACCAGCAGGATCGCGTTCTTGGTTACCAGGCCCATCAGCATCACGATACCGATCACCGAGAAGATGTTCAGCGTGCTCTTCGTGATGAGCAGGGCCAGCAGCACGCCGATCATCGACAGCGGCAGCGACACCATGATCGCGATCGGCTGCAGGAAACTGCCGAACTGCGAGGCCAGCACCAGGTAGATGAAGATCACGGCGATGCCCAGCGCCACGGCGAAGCCGCCCATGGTCTCGTCCATCTGCTGGGCCTGGCCGCCGACGTCGAAGCGCACGCCGTCCGGCATGTCGATCGACTTCATCGCCTTGTCGACGTCGCCCATCACGTCGCCCAGCGGACGGCCCTCGAGGCCGGCGTAGATCGCCACGCGCCGCTCCAGCGCCTGGCGCTTCAGCACCTGCGGGCTGGTCGAGGGCACGAACTCGACCACCTGGCGCAGCGGCACCATGATCGGGTTGCCGGCCGCATCGAGCTTGCTCGACGCCACCGACAGGTCGGCCAGGTCGGCCACCTTCTCGCGGCCGGACTTCGGCAACTGCACGTTGACCTCGTAGTTCTGGCCGTCCGGCGCCAGCCAGCGGTTGGTCTGGTCGCCCGCCACGAAGGGGCGCAGGGCGGCGCCGATCTGCTGCACGTTCAGGCCCAGGTCGGTCGCCAGTTCCTGGTTGATCTTGATGATGGTGGCCGGGTTCGCGCCTTCCTGGCTGTACTCGATGTCGGCCACGCCCTTGATGGTCTTCATCTTGTCCATCAGGCGGTGCGCGACCATGTCGAGCTTCGATTCGTCGCTGCCGAGGATCGCGATGAAGATCGGACGGTTACCGACGGTCATGCTGATGCCGGCGATCGACGACAGGCGCTCGCGGATCACCTTTTCCATCTCCTCCTGCGAGCGGCGGTGGGTCTTGCGCACGTCGGTCAGCTTCAGGTTGACCATCGAGCTGTTGCGGCCTTCCCAGGCGCCGACGATGGTCTGCATGCTCTCGATTTCCTTGAACTCGCCCAGCGCGGCCTCGATCTGGCGCACCTTGGCGTCGCTGTAGTCGAGGCTGGAGCCGACCGGGGTCTTGAACTTCAGCTGGATGAAGCCGTTGTCGACCTGGGGCACGAATTCGCCGCCGATCATCGGGATCAGCAGCAGGCTGCCGGCGAACAGCGCGAACGCCAGCGCCAGGGTCGACTTGCGCCACGCCAGCGCCAGGCCCAGCACCTTCGCATACCAGCCGTGCACATGCTCGATGCCGGTTTCGATGCGCGCCATCAGGCGGCCCAGCCAGGGCAGGTACTTGAAGCGGTCCTTGGCCGGGTCCGGCCACACGGACGACAGCATCGGATCCAGCGTGAAGCTGACGAACAGCGACACCATCACCGCCACCGCCACCGTGATCCCGAACTGCAGGAAGAAGCGGCCGATGATGCCCTTCATGAAGGCGATCGGCACGAACACGGCGACGATCGCGAAGGTCGTGGCCATCACGGCCAGGCCGATCTCGTTGGTGCCGTCCTCGGCGGCGCGCGCATGGTTCTTGCCCATGCCCAGGTGGCGCACGATGTTCTCGCGCACCACGATGGCGTCGTCGATCAGCAGGCCGATCGACAGCGACAGCGCCATCAGGGTCAGGAAGTTCAGCGTGAAGCCGAAGTACTTCATCGCGATGAAGCTGGCCAGCACCGAGATCGGCAGGGTCAGGCCGGTGATGACGGTGCTGCGCCAGGAATGCAGGAACAGGAACACGATCAGCATGGTCAGGATCGCGCCCTCGATGATGGTTTCCTTGACGTTGTCGACCTGGTGCTGCACCCGTCCGGAGACGTCCTCGAGGATGCGGAACTGGACGTCCTTCGGCAGGCTCTCCTTCATCGCCTCGATCGCCTTCTTGACGTTGACGCCGACTTCGACCGTGTTCGCGTCCTGCACCTTGGCGATCTCCAGCGAGATGGCGCGCTCGCCGTTCACGCGCGAGATCGAGTCTTCCTCGGCGGCGCCGTCCGAGATGTCGGCGACCTGGCTCAGGTAGACCGGGCCGTTGGCGCGCCTGGCGACGATGATGCGCTTGAAGTCGGCCGCTTCCTTCATCTTGCCTTCGATGCGCACCAGGTTCTCGCGCTCGCCGCGGCTGATGCGGCCGGCCGGCAGGTTGGCGTTGGTGGCGGTAATCGCGGTCATCACCTCGTCGATGCCGACGTTCAGGCTGCGCAGCTGTTCCGGGCGGATGTCGACCAGCACCTGGCGCGCCTGCTTGCCGTTGATGCGCACCTGGCCCACCCCGGCCACGGCCTGGATGCGCTTGACGATCACCTGGTCGGCCAGCATCGACAGGTCGCGCAGGCTGCGCTCCGACGAGGTCAGGGCCACCTGCAGCACCGGCTGGGCGTTCTCGCCCTCCTGGCGGAAGATGACCGGTTCCTTGACTTCGCGCGGGAAGCCGCCGCGCACGGTGCCGATGCGGTCGCGCAGGTCCTGCACGGCGCGGTCCATGTCGACCGTCAGCTGGAATTCGACGCCGATGCCGGAGTGGCCTTCCCAGGAATTACTGCGGATCGCCTTGATGCCGCCGACGGTATTCGCCGCCTCCTCGAGCGGGCGGGTGACGTCGTTCTCGACCTGTTCCGGCGAGGCGCCCGGATAGTTGGTCTCGATCCACACGGCCGGGATCTCGATATTCGGCATGCTCTCCACGCCCAGGCTGCGGTAGGAGAACAGGCCGAGCACCATCAGGCCGACCATCACCATGGTCGCGAACACCGGGTGCTTGATGCTGATACGGGTCATCCACATGGCTCAGCCTTTCTTGCCTGCCGCGGCGGCGGGCAGTTTCACCTTCTCGCCCGGCTTGACGCCGTCGAGCTTCACGGCCAACACGGTGGCGCCCGGGGCGATGCCGTCGACCGCCTCGACCAGCCCGGCGTCCTCGTTCTTCAGGCCCAGCTTCACCGGCTGGACCACGATCTTGCCGCTGTCGACGCGGTAGACCACGTCCTTGCCGTTTTCCTTCTGCACGGCGGCCAGCGGCAGCAGCGGGTGCGCGGCCGACTTCTCGGTCGTCACCACGCCCTTGGCGAACATGCCGGCGCGCAGCGCGCCATCCGGATTGTCGACGCCGATATACACCAGCATCGCGCGCGAGCCGGCTTCGGCCGCCGGGTTGATGCGCAGCACCTTGCCGGCGAAGTTGCGCTCGCCGAAACCGTCGACCTTGAACCGCACTTCCTGGCCGACCTTGATGCGCGGGATGTCGGAAGCCGGCACCTGGGCATCGAGCGTCAGCTGCTTGAGGTCGACGATCGAGAACACCGGGCTGTCCGGCGACAGCTTCTCGCCGGCCTGGGCGTGGCGCTTGCTGACCACGCCGGACAGCGGTGCATGGATCACGGTGTCGTTCAGGGCGATGCGCGCCAGTTCGAGCTGGGCGCGGGCCGAGTCGACCGCCGCCTGGGCCAGGTCGACGCTGTTCGAGGTCGTGTCGTAGGCGTTCTGGGCGATGTAGTTCTGCTTGAGCAGGGCGGCGCTGTTGGCCTGGTTCTTTTTTGCCATGGCCAGGCGCGCGGCGGCGTCGTTCAGGGCCGCCTGCTGCTGGGCCACGCGGGCGCGCGCTTCGCTGTCGTCCAACCGCGCGATCACTTGGCCGGCGGAAACGTTCATGCCTTCCTGCACCGTGGTCTGCCGCACCACGCCCGAGACCTTGGAGCGCACCGTGGCCTGGGCCAGCGGCGTCAGCGAACCGGACAGCGGCAAGGTCACCGCCAGCGGCCGCGCTTCGACCAGGGCGATGTCGCGCGTCGACAGCTCGTGCACGGGATCCTTCTTTGCCGCCGTCGCAGCGGCGGGGGCGGGCCTGGCGCTGCCCGCATGCGTGTACGCGTAGCCGCCCGCGCCCGCGAGCGCGAGGATGGCCAGGCCGACGGCGGGAGCGCGCCAGCGGCGGCGCGGCGCTTTCACGGTGCTGGACGGATCGACGGAAGCGGGCGGCAAGGATTCGATTTTCATGGCGGTGCTCTTCTTATTCGGAGGGATTGCAGCAGAATAGAGAAGGGCATGACGAACTGCTATCGGAATGCGACGAGCCGTGCATTTCGGCCGCCGAAACGTCGAAAAGCCGGGACGGACGTGTGCACGAAAAATCGGCCGTCATTCCCGCGAAAGCGGGAATCCATGCCAAGGTTCCGAAGTTCGCATATATGAAGCACCGGCATTGCTTCAGATATACCGAATTCTTTTTGCTCAGTATGGGTTCCCGCCTGCGCGGGAACGACGACTCAGGCGTCGCCGTACGCCTCGCCATCCCCCGGCCGCTCGAACAGCCGCAGCCGCGCCAGCACCTGTCCATGGTCGGACGCTTCCGGCAAGCCCAGGTCGAGGTGGTCGTTCAGGTAGACCACGTCGGCGATTTCGCCCAGCGCCCCCGGCAGCTCGCCGTTGAATTCCCCGGACACCAGGATATGGTCGATGGTCGTGTACTGGCCTTCGTGCAGGTTGGAAAAGCCGACGTGGCGCCAGCGGTCCTGGCGGCGCTGCAGCTGGCAGGCGTCGTAGAGGCGGTCGCCGCTGGGGGCGCCGAGGCCCAGCACGATGCCGGTGGTGACGGCATCGGCGACGTCGTTGAAATCGCCCAGCACCACCCGCGGCCGGCGGTTTTCGCGGCCCAGTTTCGACAGGATCACGCGCAGGCCGGCCGCCTCGGTGCCGCGCCGGATCAGCGAGCGCAGCGAGGCCAGGGCGAACAGCTGCGGGTCGTCGCCGGTGTCGTTGGCGCGGTAGTCGGGACGGCGCGACTTCAGGTGCACGACCAGCACGTCCACCGTCAGGCCGGGACGGAGTTCGATCACCGCATGCAGGGGCGCGCGGGTGAAGCGCTCCGGGTCGCGGTTCCCGGGCGGCATCGCGATCCCGGGCGGGAAGTCGGGATAGGAGACGGGGGCGTCGGCCAGCGGCAGGCGCGAGACCAGGGCGACGCTGGGCGTCAGCTTGTCGGCGCCCGGATCGGGGTCGAAACCGACGTGGATCGCTTCGCGGTAACGGCGGGTGCGCGACAGCGCCTCGGCCAGCGAGGCCTGCGAGAACACTTCCTGGAAACCGATCACGTCGGCGCCCAGCATGTCGATCTGGCGCGCGGTCCAGGCAATCTTCGCTTCGTACTCTTCCGGGGTGGTGGGTTCCAGGTTTTCGTACAGCCGTGCTCCCGGCGGCGCCAGGTTGCAGACATTGAAGGTGGCAAAGCGAATCTCTTGCTGCATAATAAGCAACTCCTCCGTTTGCTTTTAGCGTAACACGCATGGCCAAGAAAGAGCACATTTCAGAGACCCCGGCAACCCAGTTCCTGCGCAAGCAGGGCGTGGTCTTTTCCGAGCATCCCTACGAGTACGAAGAGCACGGCGGCACCGCGGTCTCCGCGCGCGAACTGGGGGTGCCTGAACACGACGTCGTGAAGACGCTGGTGATGCAGGACGAGGCGGCGCGCCCGCTGATCGTGCTGATGCATGGCGACTGCAAGGTGTCGACCAAGAACCTGGCGCGCGCCATCCCCTGCAAGTCGGTCGAGCCGTGCAAGCCGGACGTGGCGCAGCGCCACTCGGGCTACCTGGTCGGCGGGACCTCGCCCTTCGGCGTGCGCAAGGCGATGCCGGTGTACGTCGAGGAAAGCATCCTGGCGCTGCCGAAGATCTATATCAATGGCGGCCGGCGCGGCTTCCTGATCGGCATCGACCCCGCCGTGCTGGTCGACGTCCTGAAAGCCCGGGCCGTGCATTGCGCGCTGGCGGATTAGCCCCTGGAATATTACCGCCCGGCTCAGCCGATGGTGTATATTCCACGCGCCGGTCTTCCCGGCACGGGGATCAATAGAAAGAGACAGCAAGCATGTACACAATCATCTTCACCATCGCAGCCTACCTGATCGGCTCGATTTCCTTCGCCGTCGTGATGAGCCACGCCTTCGGCCTGTCCGACCCGCGCACCTATGGATCGAAGAATCCGGGCGCGACCAACGTGCTGCGCAGCGGCAGCAAGAAAGCGGCCATCGCCACGCTGATCGGCGACTGCGCCAAGGGCTGGCTGCCGGTGTTCCTGGCGGTGCAGTTCGGCGACCGCTTCGGTATCGAGGACGGCGGCGTCGCATTGATTGCGATCGCCGTCTTTGTCGGCCACCTGTGGCCGGTATTCTTCCGCTTCGTCGGCGGCAAGGGCGTGGCGACCGCGCTGGGCGTGCTGCTCGGCCTGAACGTCTGGCTGGGCCTGGCGACCCTGGCGACCTGGCTGGTGGTGGCCTATGCCTTCCGCTACTCCTCGCTGGCGGCGCTGGTGGCCGCGATCTTCGCGCCGTTCTACTACGGCCTGCTGTTCGGCGCCAACGAAATCCTGTTCGCCGTCATCATCATGAGCGCGCTGCTGCTGATCCGCCACGGCAAGAACATCGGCAACCTGCTGGCCGGCAAAGAGTCGCGCATCGGCAGCAAGGCCAACGGCGTCAAGCAGCCAGTCAAGAAGAAATAACCCACCGTTTGACCTCCCCCAATTCGGGGTCAGAGCACATTTTCGCTTGCGCGGAAATGTGCTCTGACCCCGAATTTTTCATGGCTTGTCGTGAATCCAGTGACGATGCATTCGGTGCGCGCGCTGCCCGCTTTCCCTCGATGTGTCACCATATGGCAAACGCCGCATGGTTGCGGCGGCTATTCCAGGAAGGTGGTGAGTCGTGAGCAAGCAAATGAGAATTGATTTCGTGTCGGATGTATCGTGTCCCTGGTGCGCGATCGGCCTGAAATCGCTGGAGAAGGCGCTCGAGCGCGTCGCCGGCGAGGTGCAGGCGGACATCCATTTCCAACCGTTCGAACTGAACCCGGGCATGGGCCCCGAGGGCCAGGACATCTTCGAACACATCACCGAAAAATACGGAGCGACGCCGGCCCAGCAGGACCAGTCGCGCGAGATGATCCGCCAGCGCGGCGCCGATGTCGGCTTCACCTTCGACATGAGCAAGCGCGGACGCATCTACAACACCTTCGACGCGCACCGCCTGCTGCACTGGGCCGAGGGCCAGGGCGAGGGGCTGCAGCGCGCGCTGAAGGAAAAGCTGTTCGAGGCGTATTTCACGAAGGGCGAGGATCCCAGCTCGCGCGAGCTGCTGGTGCGTGTCGCCGGCGAGGCCGGGCTCGACCAGGAACAGGCGCGCGCCGTGCTGGAGTCGAACACCTATGCCGACGAGGTGCGCCAGCGCGAGTACTACTGGCAGCGGGCCGGCATCCGGTCGGTGCCGGCGATCGTCATCAACGAGCGCCACCTGATCTCGGGCGGCCAGCCACCCGAGGTGTTCGAGCAGGCCCTGCGCCAGCTCGCGCAGCAGGAAGAGACGGTTTAAGCCAGATCCAAAACGATAGGCTGGTGGTCCGAGGCCGCGGTCTCGGACTGCACGTTGACCTCCGCGATGCGCGGCGCCAGGTCTTCGGTCACGAAGAAATAGTCGTAGCATTCCGCACGGTCGGGCCAGGGATAGCCATGCAGGCCGGCCGTCGGCGCACGCGCCATGCCGCCGTGGCGGGCCGTCCAGGCGTCGACCAGGGCCAGGGCGCCATCCTCGGGCGGCGCCAGCAGCGCGCGGTAGTCGTCGGAGTCGGGCGTGAAATTGAAGTCGCCGCAGTAGATCGCGGTGCCGGGTCGGAAGCCCAGCTGGAAGGGCGGATCGAACTCGGGCTCCGGCTGGTAGATGGCGGCGCGAGCGCAGGCTTCCGCATGCAGTTCGCGGATGCGTGCTACCTGCGCGCGGCGCTGCGGCGGCGAATAATACTCGAGGTGGGTGGTCAGCACGCGCAGCTTGCCGCCGGGCGCGTCGAGCACGGTTTCGATCATCCCGCGCGGCATTCCGGCCGGGTACTCGGGAGCGGCCGGCCACGGCAGCATGTGGCGCTGGGCCTGGGTGATGCGGTACTTGGACAGCAGGATGTTGCCGAACTGGCGGGGAAGGTTGTTACGGTAGATTTCGCTCGGCGCGTGTTCGATCATGTGGAAGCCGCCGAGCGCGCCGCCGAGCTGCCTGAACTGGCTGGCGCTGGCGCTGCCTTCGAGTTCCGGATGATTGGCCGCCACCTCCTGCAGGCAGATCACGTCCGGATTCAGCTTGCGCAGGACATCGATGATGGCGTGGATGCGGATGCGCCCGTCCCTCCCACAACCCCAGTGAATGTTCCAACTGACTACGCGCATGTAGAACCTCCGTCATACTCAACTGCCCGATATTGCCATCTATTCGGGCTAAAAGGTCACACGGTAGGATCGATATCAAGCTTGCAAGTTCACATTTCTCAGGCCGGTTCGATCTCGTCCAGCGGCCAGCGCGGCCGTACATTGAAGCCGTAATCATGCGTCGCGGCTTGCGGATTCCGCTCCAGGCGCAGGGCGCCGGCGAAGGCGATCATGGCGCCGTTGTCGGTGCAGAATTCGAGCTCCGGATAGTAGACCTTGAACTTCTTCTTCGCCGCCGCCGCGTTCAGCGATGCCCGCAACTGGCGGTTGGCGCCGACGCCGCCGGCGATCACCAGCCGCTTCAGGCCGGTGTGCTTGAGCGCGGATACGCACTTGGCGGTCAGCACGTCGACGATCGCATCGACGAAGCCGCGCGCGATGTTGGCCTTGTCCTGCTCGCAGATATTCGCGACCCCGGCGCCGTTGTTCTTCACCACCGTCAGCACGGCCGTCTTCAGGCCCGAGAAACTGAAGTTGAAGTCCTTCGAATGCAGCATCGGGCGCGGCAGTTTATAGGCTTCCGGATCGCCGAACTCGGCCAGGCGGGAAATCGCCGGCCCGCCCGGATAGCCCAGTCCCAGCAGCTTGGCCGACTTGTCGAAGGCTTCGCCGGCGGCGTCGTCGAGGGTTTCGCCCAGCAGGGTATAGCGGCCGACGCCGTCGACCCGCATCAGCTGGGTATGGCCGCCCGAGACCAGCAGGGCGACGAAGGGAAATTCCGGGCGCTCGCTGGCCAGCAGCGGCGACAGCAGATGGCCCTCGAGGTGGTGAACGCCGAGCACCGGCTTGTCGAGCGCCAGCGCCAGGCTGCAGGCCACCGACGAGCCGACCAGCAGCGCGCCGGCCAGTCCAGGGCCCTGGGTGTAGGCGATGGCGTCGATGCGTTCCTTCGGCAGCTCGGCCTTGGCCAGCACCTGTTCGAGCAGCGGCAGGGCGCGGCGGATATGGTCGCGCGAGGCCAGTTCCGGCACCACGCCGCCGTACTCCTCGTGCATGGCGACCTGCGAGTGCAGGGCATGGGACAGCAGCCCGCGCTCCGTGTCGTACAGAGCCAGGCCGGTTTCATCGCAGGAGGATTCGACGCCGAGGACAATCATGGGGAAAAGAAGAAGGTAAAACGCGTCATTTTACCGTAGGGTGGGCACGCCGTGCCCACGCGGATGCCGGCGTTATGCAAACGTTACGGGCGCTGTAAAAGCTCCTTGTGCGCACTGCGCAGCATCGCCTCGGTATCTTCCCAGCCGATGCAGCCGTCGGTGACGGAGCAGCCATACTTCAGCTGCGACAGGTCTGCCGGAATCGGCTGGTTGCCGCTCACGATGTTCGATTCGATCATCACGCCCACCAGCGAGCGGTTGCCGTGCCTGATCTGCTGGATCACGTCCGACATCACCAGCGGCTGCAGTTCCGGTTTCTTGTAGCTGTTGGCGTGCGAGCAGTCGACCACCAGGTTGGCCGGCAGCTTGGCCTTGTTGAGCGCCTGCTCGGCGATCGCGACCGACACCGAATCGTAGTTCGGACGGCCGCCGCCGCCGCGCAGCACTACATGGCCGTAGGCGTTGCCGCGGGTGCGCACGATCGAGACCGTGCCCTGGCCGTTGATGCCCAGGAAGGAGTGCGGGCTGGACGAGGACAGCACGGCGTTGATCGCGATCTCGATGTCGCCGTCGGTGCCGTTCTTGAAGCCGACCGGGGTCGAGAGGCCGGACGACATCTCGCGGTGGGTCTGCGATTCGGTGGTGCGCGCGCCGATCGCGGTCCAGGCGATCAGGTCGCCCAGGTATTGCGGCGAGATCGGGTCGAGCGCCTCGGTAGCGGTCGGCAGGCCCATTTCGCAGACGTCCAGCAGGAACTGCCGTGCGCGCTCCATGCCGACGTCGACGCGGAAGGAGTCGTCCATGAACGGATCGTTGATATAGCCCTTCCAGCCGGTGGTGGTGCGCGGCTTCTCGAAGTACACGCGCATCACCAGCACCATGGTGTCGGCGACTTCGGCCTGCAGCGCCTTCAGGCGGCGCGCGTAATCCAGGCCGGCGACCGGGTCGTGGATCGAGCAGGGGCCGACGACCACGAACAGGCGCTTGTCCTTGCGGTCGAGGATGTTGCGCAGCGTTTCGCGGCCCCGCATCACGGTGGTGAAGGCCTGGTCGGTCAGCGGCAGCTTCTGGTGCAGCTCGACCGGCGAAGGCATGGTCGCGAACGAGGTAACGTTGGTGTTTTCGATATCGGGCGTGATCAGCATGGCTAGACGTTTTTCTCAGCGTATGTATCAGGGGGAAGGGTCAGTCTAGCCGGAAAACGCACATGTTGCACTGCAATGTGCAAAAAATGACGGTATCCTGTCGCCATGCAGACCGACCATGACCCCGCCAACGAACCCTTCCACGCAGCCCGCTTCATCAAGGAGATCGGCCGCGGCGTGAAAGGCGCGCGCAGCATGACGCGCGACGACGCCCGCCTGCTGTACGGCGCCATGCTGGACGGCCGCGTGTCCGACCTCGAGCTGGGCGCGATCCTGCTGGCCATGCGCATCAAGGGCGAAGCGGTGGACGAGATCGCCGGCTTCATGGAGGCCGCGGAAGGCGCGTTCGCGCCGCTGCCGTCGCCGCCGGGACCATATGCACCCGTGCTCATCCCCAGCTACAACGGTGCGCGCAAGCTGGCCAACCTGACGCCGCTGCTGGCCCTGCTGCTGGCGCGCGAAGGCGTGCCGGTGCTGATCCATGGCGTGCAACAGGATCCCGGGCGGGTGACCACGGCCGAGATCCTGGCCGAGCTGGGCATCGGCCCGACCGGCTCCACCGCCGACATGCTCGACGCCTTCGCGCGCCGCCAGCCCTGCTTCATGCCGATCGAGACGCTGGCGCCGAAGCTGGCCCGGCAACTGTCGCTGCGCCGCATCCTCGGAGTGCGCAACTCGACGCATACCCTGGTAAAAATCCTGCAGCCCTTCGACGGGCCGGCGCTGCGCCTGGTCTCCTACACCCACCCCGAGTACCTCACGATGCTCACCGATTACTTCAGGAACGCGGCGCCGGCCGGGCGCGGCGATGCCTTCCTGATGCGCGGTACCGAAGGCGAGACGGTGGCGAATGCCAACCGCGCCCAGCAGATCGACTGGTTCCACGCAGGCGAGCAGACCCTGCTGGCCGAGCGCGACGCGCCGACCGACGAGCTGGCGCCGGCCCCGGAAGGGCGCGGCGCTCCCGCCACCGCCGACTGGATCCAGCGCGCCCTGAGCGGCGACCAAGCCGTGCCTCCGCCGATCGCGGCCCAGGTGGCGTACTGCCGGCGCATCGCCGCGGCGCTGCGCACCGGCGCGCATATCGCCGGCTGATCCCGATACCTGTAGGCGCGGGACTGTCCCCCGGCTTACAATCTCGTCTTTTGTGCGCGGCAACACCGCGTGGGATGGACGGGATGGCAAGACGATACGATGTGGCGGTGATCGGCGCGGGCGCGGCCGGCATGATGTGCGCGGCGGTGGCGGCCCAGCGCGGCAAGCGCGTGGTGCTGGTCGACCATGCATCGAAGCTGGCCGAGAAGATCCGCATCTCCGGCGGCGGCCGCTGCAATTTCACGAACATCAATGCCGGCTGGCAGAACTTCGTGTCGGAGAACCCGCACTTCTGCCGCAGCGCGCTGTCCCGCTACACGGCGCAGGATTTCCTGGCGCTGGTAAAGAAGCACCGCATCGCCTGGCACGAGAAGCACCGCGGCCAGCTGTTCTGCGACGATTCCTCGGAGCAGATCATCCGCATGCTGAAGGACGAATGCGACGCCGGCCGGGTGGAGTGGCGCATGCCCTGCAAGGTGGCCGGCGTGGAAAAGACGGATCAGGGTTTTCTGGTCAGTACCGATGGCGCGCCGATCGAGGCGGCCAACGTCGTGGTGGCCACCGGCGGCCTGTCGATCCCGAAGATCGGCGCCACCGACCTCGGCTACCGCATCGCCAAACGCTTCGGGCTGGATATCATCGAGCCGCGCCCGGGCCTGGTGCCGCTGACCTTCGACGGCCCGAGCTGGCAACCCTTCGTGCCGCTGGCCGGGATTGCGCTCGAGGTCGACGTCGAGACCGGCTCGAAAAAAGGGAAGGGCGCGAGATATGGCTATTTCCGCGAAGACTTGCTGTTTACCCACCGCGGCCTGTCCGGCCCGGCGATCCTGCAGATTTCCAGCTACTGGCAGCCGGGCGCGCCCATCGTGCTGAACCTGCTGCCGGAACTGGACGTGGCCGAAGAGCTGATCGGCGCGAAGACGAGCTTGAAGAAACAGCTCGGCAATATCCTGTCGCAATGGCTGCCGGCGCGCCTGGCCGAAGGGCTATTGGCCGCCAACGGTTTCGCCCCGGACGCGCGCCTGCCGGACATAGCCGACGCCAAATTGCGCAAGCTGGGCGATGCGATCAACCGCTGGGCCGTCGTGCCGACCGGTTCCGAAGGTTATAGAAAGGCCGAGGTGACCCTGGGAGGGGTCGACACGCGCGAGCTGTCGCAGCAGACGATGATGGCAAACAAGGTGCCGGGCCTGTATTTCATTGGCGAGACGGTCGACGTGACGGGCTGGCTGGGCGGCTATAATTTCCAGTGGGCCTGGGCTTCCGGGGTGGCGGCCGGCTCCAGCATCGAATGATGTTTGTGGGGCGTTTTTTCCGATGTAGCAATTCCGGCACATGATGAGAAAACCTACCACGGCTCTTGAAAAGCTGTTAGAATTTCGTTCTTCCCTAAATCCAACGGTTTCATTTTTACATGACCACTATCCGCCTTAAAGAAAACGAGCCGTTCGAAGTCGCTATGCGTCGCTTCAAGCGCACTATCGAAAAAACCGGTCTGCTGACCGAACTGCGCGCACGCGAGTTCTACGAGAAGCCGACTGCAGAGCGCAAGCGCAAGCTGGCCGC